>OFDJ01000070.1_pt1 | contig 55290 bp, 42 predicted proteins | sample 1520901 | NCBI WGS metagenome assembly OFDJ01 (sample SAMEA2699035, study PRJEB24076) | metagenome | biome: Human gut stool | place: Spain | collected 2012-11-19 | reverse complement strand
TAAAAATTTTGTTCAAAATTTTGGACATACATCCGACAATATTTTTCTTTACGGAGATGTCGGTGTCGGAAAGACTTTTCTTTCCAATTGCATCGCCAGAGATTTAATCGATGCCGGATACTCTGTTCTCTATTATTCGGCGCCAAATTTATTCAACATTCTGGCTCAGGGAACATTTGATCATAATGATTATGAATCAAAACAAATGCAACAATATGTTTACGATTGCGATTTACTGATCGTAGATGATTTAGGAACCGAGCTTGCCAATGCATTTACGGCTTCTCAGTTTTTTACCTGCATTAATGAAAGACTTTTAAATCTGAAATCGACCGTTGTCTCAACGAACCTTTCACTGGATTCGTTGGCAGACCTTTACACAGAACGTTCTTTTTCACGAATCACCAGTAACTATATCTTGCTGAGATTATTCGGCGATGATATTAGAATAATTAAAAAAATACGTGCTAATAGGGAGGGCAAATAATGCTGCACAGAAGTGAACTCAATTTAGAAAATATTCCAGTAGGAGCCTTAGGAATCATTCCTGTTACAGGATGTGAAGCTCTTGGTAACAAAGTCAATGACTATCTCGTAAAATGGAGAAAAGAAAGTGCTCATCAGTACAAAGATGATGTTGCATTTACAGGATATGAAAAAGATTCATTTATCATCGATGCCAAAGTACCTCGTTTTGGTTCCGGAGAAGCAAAAGGTATTATCAACGAATCTGTACGTGGTAAAGACCTTTATCTGATGGTAGATGTATGTAATTACAGCTTAACTTATTCATTGACAGGAAACATTAACCACATGTCTCCTGATGATCATTATCAGAACCTGAAACGTGTTATCGCTGCTGTTGGTGGAAAGGGTCGTCGTATCAACGTAATCATGCCTTTCTTATACGAAAGCCGTCAGCACAAAAGAACAGGACGTGAGTCTCTTGACTGTGCTCTTGCACTTCAGGAGCTTGTACGTATGGGCGTTGACAACATCATTACATTTGATGCACATGATCCACGTGTACAGAATGCAATCCCACTTAGCGGATTTGAAACAGTTTCACCAACATACCAGTTTATCAAAGGTCTTCTGCGCACAGTAAAAGATCTTAAAATCGACAGCGAACACATGATGGCAATCAGCCCGGATGAAGGTGGTACAAACCGTGCCGTTTATCTTGCCAACGTACTTGGTCTTGATATGGGTATGTTCTACAAGAGAAGAGATTATACCAAAATCGTAGACGGACGTAATCCTATCGTTGCCCACGAATTCCTTGGTTCTTCTGTAGAAGGAAAAGATGTAATCATCATTGATGACATGATTTCTTCCGGAGACAGTATCATCGAAGTTGCTACTGAACTGAAACGTAGAAAAGCTAACCGCATCTATGCTGCTGCAACATTTGGTCTTTTCACAAATGGACTGGCTAAATTCGATGAAGCATATGAAAAAGGAATCATCCATGGTATCTTGACAACAAACCTGATTTATCAGACACCTGAGTTATTGTCAAAACCTTATTATATTAACTGTGACATGAGCAAATATATTGCTTTGATCATTGACACATTAAACCATGATGGTTCTTTAAGCAATATTCTGAGTCCAAACGAAAGAATTCAGAATGTACTTCGCAAATACAACAATGGCGAAGAGATTTAATATCTCTTTTCTATAAACTGTTGCTGATTAAAAAAGCAACAAAACATTTACTTTTTACAAGATAGAATCTTGTATCTCTAACAGCAAAAAGAAATCCGGATGTTATTCACATAATGCATCTGGATTTCTTTTTTTATCCACTTTTTTATTTTAATTTTCTAATCAATGTAAAAAAAAGACTGCATATCCAAAACAGATATACAGCCTTTCTTATTTTATATTACTCTTGTATTTAATATTACAGAAGTCCGCCGATTGAAAGGAAGAGTGGTGCAAATACAAGTGATACTACTGTCATAAGTTTGATCAGGATGTTAATAGATGGACCTGATGTATCTTTGAATGGGTCTCCTACTGTATCACCAACTACTGCTGCTTTGTGAGCCTCACTACCTTTTCCGCCATGATTTCCTTCTTCGATGTATTTCTTAGCATTGTCCCATGCACCACCGGCATTTGACATAAAGATAGCCATCAGAACACCTGTTACAAGAGCTCCTGCAAGAAGTCCTCCAAGGGACTCAACACCAAGAACGATACCAACTAACAATGGAACGATAACTGCCATCAATCCTGGAAGAAGCATTTCGTGAAGAGCTGCTGATGTAGAGATAGATACACATGATGTATAATCTGGTTTATCTTCACCCTTCATGATACCTGGTTTCTCACGGAACTGACGTCTAACTTCCTCGATCATCTTGTATGCAGCCTTAGATACAGACTCCATAGTAAATGCTGAGAAAAGGAATGTCAGCATACCACCGATAAAGATACCGATGATTACTTTATAGCTAAGTAAGTCGATTGAATCAAGCTGTACTGCCTGTGCATAAGATACGAACAAAGCTAAAGCTGTAAGAGCTGCAGAGCCGATAGCGAATCCTTTACCCATAGCTGCTGTTGTGTTACCAACTGAATCAAGTTTATCTGTAATCTCACGAACAGAATCATCCAGTCCTGACATCTCTGCGATACCACCTGCATTATCTGCAATTGGACCATAAGCATCAACTGCAACTGTGATACCTGTAGTTGAAAGCATACCTACTGCTGCAAGTGCAATACCATATAATCCGTCTACTTTGTATGAAATGAAAATTGCTACACAGATTAAAAGCAGTGGAATAGCTGTTGACTGCATACCTACTGCAAGACCACTAATGATTGTTGTAGCTGCACCTGTTTCAGACTGCTCACCGATCTTTTTAACCGGATTGTAATCTGCAGATGTATAATACTCTGTAACGTTACCGATAATAACACCAACAATCAGACCTGCAATAACAGCAATTGCTGCTTCAAAACCATCAAATAATACTTTACTTAATACAACAGAAGCGATTACAACGATGATAGCTGAAGCATAATCACCTTTTGTAAGTGCTTTCTGTGGATTCGCATTCTCTCCACCTTTAACGAAGAATGTTCCGAGAATAGAAGCGATCAGACCACAAGCTGCAATTGCAAGTGGGAATAATACACCAGAAACAGTTGCTGTTACTGCTCCGAGAGTCAGTGCAGAAACAAGTGATCCTACATAAGACTCAAACAAGTCAGCACCCATACCTGCAACGTCACCTACGTTGTCACCTACGTTATCAGCGATAACTGCTGGGTTACGCGGGTCATCTTCTGGGATACCAGCTTCAACTTTACCTACAAGGTCAGCACCAACATCTGCTGCTTTTGTATAGATACCACCACCTACACGAGCAAACAGAGCAATTGAAGAAGCTCCTAAACTGAATCCTGACAATACATCAACATTTTTTGTTACAATATAAACAATACTTACACCAAGTGCTCCAAGACCTGCTACGCACATACCCATAACAGCTCCACCAGAGAAAGCGATTGAAAGTGCTTTGTTCATTCCACTTGTTCTTGCTGCATTAGCTGTTCTTACGTTAGCTTTTGTCGCAACAGTCATACCACAGTATCCCGCGATTGTTGAGAACAGTGCTCCGACAACGAAGCATACTGCTGTTACCCAGCTGATTCCAAATCCGATTAATACAAATAATACGGCTACGAAGATAACCAGGATCTTGTACTCAGCCATCAAGAAGGCACGAGCGCCTTCAGCGATTGCGTCTGCAATCTCTTTCATTCTGTCTGTTCCGACATCTTCTTTGCTTACTTTTGCTGCAAGGTAAGCTGCAAACAACAGTGCAAGTACTGCTGCTACCGGAACAAGAAACATCATGTTTTCCATTGTTTCATCCTCCCTGAAAAATAAATAATCCCTATCGACATACCCTTTTTCCTATATATATTCTGTACGTCGTCGTGAAAAATCCACAATACCGTAAATTTTTCAGCTTTTATAATTATACCTTTTTACACTTTTTATTGCAAGTATTTCTTTTTAATCTTGCAAATGCTTACACAATTTGTACACTTTCTACAAAGTTATTTCCTGTAATACGCATTTTTTACACTTTTTCGTTCTGTGCCTAAATTTTTTTATGCATATCTAATGAATTTTTAGCATAATTATAATTCATATTATGCAAATATCCGATGAATAATGAATAGAAATATAACTTTCTTCTTTTATGCAAATTCTACAAATCATACAATTTTTCGCAAAAAAGAGGTTCTGTGTCCGTCTTCTCAACTTTCACAAAACCTCTTTTATGATTTTTCAAGTCGAACGTCCGTGAGACTTGGCGCGTGATTCTGGTCAGCGTAAGCTGACATATTCCTAGCAGAATCACTGCGCATCCTCGCGGAGCGTTTATCTCAGTCGGAGATTGGACTCCCACTGAGACAAATTTGCTATTACTCACCACCTAAAGAGGTGGGAGTCTTCTCGACTGAGATAAATCTTATTCTTCAGAATCTTCTTCTGTTGTTACATCAGCTTCTGCTTCTGTTACTTCCTCAACAGCATTGTCCTCTACCGGAAGCTCGTCTTCAAAATCCAAATCCTCATCAAAGTCAATGTCTTCATCTACTTTTATATCCGTATTCAAATGTACTTCACGATATTTTTCCATACCTGTACCTGCCGGAATATGTTTACCTATGATAACATTTTCCTTCAGACCTACAAGGTGGTCAACTTTTCCTTTGATAGCAGCTTCTGTTAAAACTTTTGTTGTCTCCTGGAATGATGCTGCTGACATAAATGAATCTGTTGCAAGAGATGCTTTTGTAATACCAAGCATAATCTGTTCTCCTGTTGCAGCTTCTTTTCCTTCTGCTACCATCTGCTCGTTTACATCCTCAAATTCAAGCACATTTACCATACTTCCCGGAAGGAATGAAGTATCTCCATTTTCCTCGATACGAATCTTCTTCAACATCTGACGTACAATAACCTCGATATGCTTATCATTGATTTCTACACCCTGCAGACGATATACTCGCTGTACTTCGCGAAGGAGATAATCCTGAGCGGCACGTAAACCTTTAATCTTCAGGATATCATGTGGATTTACGCTACCTTCTGTCAGTTCGTCACCGGCTTCAAGTACCTGTCCATCCTGTACTTTTATACGAGAACCGTAAGGAATCAAGTATGCTTTTGATTCACCTGTCTCATCATTTGTTACAATAACTTCACGTTTTTTCTTTGTATCACTAATGTTTGCAACACCTGCAAATTCTGTGATGATAGCAAGACCCTTAGGTTTTCTTGCCTCAAAAAGCTCCTCGACACGAGGAAGACCCTGTGTGATATCGTCTCCGGCTACACCACCACTATGGAATGTACGCATAGTAAGCTGTGTACCTGGCTCTCCGATTGACTGAGCAGCGATAATACCAACAGCCTCACCTACCTGAACTGCTTCTCCTGTTGCCATGTTTGCACCGTAACACTTCGTACAAACACCATTCTTACACTTACATGTAAGGATTGTACGGATCTTCACTTCTTCAAGTGGTTTTCCATTTCTGTCTACACCCTTCTTCATAACTTTTTCAGCACGAAGTGGTGTAATCATATGATTCTTCTTAACGATGACATTGCCATCTTTATCTTTGATATCTTCGCAAGAGAAACGTCCTGTGATACGTTCCTGCAAGCTTTCGATTTCTTCATTACCATCCATAAATGCTTTTACATACATTCCTGGAATTTCTCTTCCTGTTCCTTCTACACAGTCGCTGTCATGAATAATCAATTCCTGTGATACGTCAACAAGACGTCTTGTAAGGTAACCTGAATCGGCTGTACGAAGAGCTGTATCGGACATACCTTTTCGAGCTCCATGTGCTGACATGAAGTACTCCAATACGTCCAGACCTTCACGGAAGTTTGATTTGATAGGCAACTCGATTGTACGACCTGTTGTATCAGCCATCAATCCACGCATACCTGCAAGCTGTTTGATCTGTTTATCAGAACCACGGGCTCCTGAGTCTGCCATCATGAAGATGTTGTTATATTTATCCAGACCTGTAAGCAGAGCCTCTGTCAGCTTATCATCACTGTTTTTCCATGTTTCTACAACTTCTTTGTAACGCTCTTCTTCTGTAATAAGACCACGCTTATAGTTCTTCGTAATCTTATCAACTGTATTCTGTGCCTCTTCGATAATCTGTGGTTTCTCAGGTGGCACTGTCATATCTGAAATAGATACTGTCATAGCAGCTCTTGTTGAATATTTGTAACCGATTGCTTTTACATCATCAAGTACTTCTGCTGTCTGAGTAGCACCGTGTGTATTGATTACTTTCTCAAGAATCTGTTTCAACTGTTTCTTTCCTACGTGGAAATCAACTTCCAGTAACAATTCATTACCTTCTACTTCACGATCTACGAATCCAAGATCCTGTGGAATAATCTCATTGAATAACATACGTCCCAATGTTGCATGGATAATACCAGTTACTTCTCTTCCATCTGCCATTGTCTTATGCACACGCACTTTAATCTTAGAGTGTAATGTCACATATCCATTTTCATATGCAAGGATTGCTTCATTCAAATCTTTGAAAAACATTCCCTCGCCCTTAGAACCTGGTCTTTCCTGTGTCAGATAGTAAATACCAAGTACCATATCCTGTGAAGGAACGGCTACCGGTCCACCATCAGATGGTTTCAACAGGTTGTTTGGTGAAAGCAAGAGGAAACGGCATTCTGCCTGTGCTTCCTGTGACAACGGTACATGGACCGCCATCTGGTCTCCATCAAAGTCGGCATTGAAGGCTGTACATACCAATGGATGCAGCTTAATAGCTTTACCTTCTACAAGGATTGGCTCGAACGCCTGAATACCAAGTCTGTGAAGTGTAGGGGCACGGTTCAACATAACCGGATGCTCTTTGATTACTTCTTCCAGAATATCCCATACTTCCGGCTGAAGTCTTTCTACCATTTTCTTCGCATTTTTAATATTATGTGCTGTTCCCTTTGCTACAAGCTCTTTCATAACAAATGGTTTAAACAGCTCGATTGCCATCTCTTTTGGAAGACCACACTGATAAATCTTAAGTTCAGGTCCTACTACGATAACGGAACGTCCAGAGTAGTCTACACGTTTACCAAGCAGGTTCTGACGGAAACGTCCTGATTTACCTTTCAGCATGTCAGAGAGAGATTTCAGTGCTCTGTTTCCAGGTCCTGTAACCGGACGGCCACGACGACCATTGTCGATCAACGCATCTACCGCTTCCTGAAGCATTCTCTTTTCGTTGCGGACGATGATATCCGGAGCTCCGAGTTCGAGAAGTCTCTTCAGACGGTTATTTCTATTGATAATTCTTCTATATAAGTCATTTAAGTCAGATGTTGCAAAACGTCCACCATCCAGCTGTACCATTGGACGTAAGTCTGGTGGGATAACCGGAATTGCTGTTAAGATCATCCACTCTGGTCTGTTTCCAGACTCGCGGAATGCTTCTACAACTTCCAGACGTTTCACGATTCTTGCACGTTTCTGTCCTGAAGCATTCTCAAGAGAAGCCTGCAACTCTGCATACTCTTTCTCAAGATCAATTGCTTCCAATAATTCTTTAATGGATTCAGCACCCATACCTACACGGAATGATTTGCCCCATTTTTCTTTTGCTTCCTGATATTCAGACTCAGAAAGAATCTGTTTGTACTGAAGATCTGTCTCTCCTTTATCAAGTACGATATAAGATGCAAAATACAGTACTCTCTCCAATGTTCTTGGTGAGATGTCCAGAATCAATCCCATACGGCTAGGAATTCCTTTGAAATACCAGATATGAGAAACCGGAGCTGCCAGGGCAATGTGACCCATACGCTCACGACGGACGGAGGCCTTTGTGACCTCAACGCCGCATCGATCGCAGACAACACCTTTATAACGGATCTTTTTGTATTTACCGCAGTGGCATTCCCAGTCCTTGCTAGGTCCGAAAATACGCTCGCAGAAAAGACCGTCTTTCTCAGGTTTCAATGTTCTATAGTTAATTGTTTCCGGCTTTGTAACTTCGCCTTTTGACCATTCTAAGATTGTTTCCGGTGAAGCCAGACCGATTTTGATTGCATCAAACGATAACTGCTGGTTTTCCTGTTCATTATTTGTTGGCATAAAGTTGGCTCCTCCTATTCTTCGTCCATAAATTCATCGAAATCAATTATTTCGTTTTCATCGAAATCTTCTGGTTCCTCTTCCTGCTCTACATTCTCAAGTTCTCCGTCTACGAATTCTTGTTCTGTATAGCCATGATCTTTATAAGACTCCTCATCACGATATCTTCTGTCACCTTCGATAATTGCATTCAGGTTTGTATTACCGTAATCAACAGATTCCATCATCTTGACTTCTTCGAATTCATTCTCTCCAGTTTCACGAAGCACACGAACATCCAGAGCAAGTGACTGCAACTCTTTGAGCAGTACTTTGAATGATTCCGGTACTCCTGGTTCAGGGATATTCTCTCCCTTGATAATTGCTTCGTATGTCTTCACACGTCCCACAACGTCATCTGATTTTACAGTCAGGATTTCCTGAAGTGTATAAGATGCACCATAAGCTTCCAGTGCCCATACCTCCATCTCTCCAAAACGCTGTCCACCGAACTGAGCTTTACCACCCAGTGGCTGCTGTGTAACCAATGAGTAAGGACCAGTTGAACGTGCGTGGATCTTATCATCAACCAAGTGATGCAGTTTCAAGTAGTGCATGTGTCCGATTGTTACCGGACTGTCGAAATATTCTCCTGTACGACCATCTCTCAGACGAACTTTTCCGTCACGAGAAAGTGGTACACCTTTCCAGAGTTTTCTGTGTTCTCTGTTATCTGACAGATACTGCAGTACTTCCGGAAGTAACTCTTCTCCATGCTTCTTCTCGAACTCATCCCATTCTAAGTTTACATAATCATTTGCCAGGTCGAGTGTATCCATGATATCGTTCTCGTTTGCACCATCAAATACTGGTGTAGCTACGTTGAATCCAAGTGCTTTTGCAGCAAGGCTCAAGTGGATCTCCAATACCTGTCCGATATTCATACGAGAAGGTACACCCAATGGGTTCAATACGATATCCAGTGGACGTCCGTTTGGAAGATATGGCATATCTTCTACAGGAAGTACACGGGAAACAACACCCTTGTTACCATGACGACCAGCCATTTTATCTCCTACAGAAATCTTTCTCTTCTGTGCGATATAGATACGTACAGACTGGTTAACTCCCGGAGATAATTCATCTCCGTTCTCTCTTGTAAATACTTTCGCATCTACAATAATTCCATATTCTCCGTGAGGTACTTTCAGAGATGTATCTCTTACTTCACGTGCTTTCTCACCAAAGATTGCTCTTAACAAACGCTCTTCTGCTGTCAGTTCTGTCTCTCCCTTAGGAGTTACTTTACCAACAAGGATATCCCCTGCACGAACCTCAGCACCAATACGGATAATACCTCTTTCATCCAGATCTTTAAGTGCATCATCACCAACACCCGGAATGTCTCTTGTGATTTCTTCTGGTCCTAATTTTGTATCACGTGCTTCTGCTTCATACTCTTCGATATGAACAGATGTGTATACATCATCCTGTACCAGTCTTTCACTAAGAAGAACCGCATCCTCGTAGTTGTAACCTTCCCATGTCATAAATCCGATCAATGGGTTTTTACCAAGAGCCATCTCTCCATTAGATGTAGAAGGACCATCTGCGATAACCTGTCCTTTTTCTACTCTTTCGCCCTTGTCTACGATTGGAATCTGATTGTAACAGTTACTCTGGTTACTTCTCAGATACTTGATCAATTTATATGTTTTCTTACTTCCATCATCGTGACGGATTGTAATATCTGTAGATGTTGAACGCTCTACAACACCAGCTTCGTCTGCAACAACACATACACCTGAGTCAACTGCAGATTTTACCTCAAGACCTGTACCTACTACCGGTGCTTCTGTAGAAAGAAGCGGTACTGCCTGACGCTGCATGTTTGATCCCATCAGGGCACGGTTAGCATCATCATTCTGAAGGAATGGAATCAATGCTGTAGCAACAGAGAATACCATCTTAGGTGATACATCCATGTAATCGAATTTATTTCTCTCATATTCCTGTGTCTCTTCGCGGTAACGACCAGATACATTCTTATGAATGAAATGTCCTTCTTCATCCAAAGGCTCATTCGCCTGTGCTACATGGTAATTATCTTCTTCATCTGCTGTCATATATACAACTTCATCTGTTACGATTGGATTCATCGGATCTGTTTTATCAATCTTACGATATGGTGCTTCTACAAAACCATATTCGTTAATTCTTGCATAACATGCAAGTGAGTTGATCAGACCGATGTTAGGTCCTTCAGGTGTCTCTACAGGACACATTCTTCCATAATGAGAATAGTGTACATCTCGTACCTCGAATCCGGCACGGTCTCTTGACAAACCACCTGGTCCTAACGCAGACAGACGTCTCTTATGTGTCAACTCTCCCAATGGGTTGTTCTGATCCATGAACTGTGACAACTGTGAAGAACCAAAGAATTCTTTAACAGCTGCTGTAACCGGTTTAATGTTGATCAGTGACTGTGGTGATACGCCATCCTGGTCCTGAGTTGTCATACGCTCACGAACAACTCTCTCTAAACGTGAAAGTCCGATTCTGTACTGATTCTGGAGAAGTTCTCCGACAGCACGAATACGACGGTTACCCAAATGGTCGATATCATCATCATTACCCATACCATATTCCAGATGCATATTGTAGTTAATAGAAGCCATGATATCTTCTTTTGTAATATGCTTTGGAATCAAATCGTGAATATCTCTGCGGATAGATTCTTTTAATTCATCAATATCTCCTGCAGACTCTTCAATCAGTCCTGCCAATACAGGATAATATACCTGCTCTGTAACGCCAACTTCCTCTGGATCGATATCTACTACTGCCTGCAGATCAACCATCATATTAGAAAGAATCTTGATATTACGTGATGTATCTTCTCCTTCTACCCAAATGTATGGTGCTGCTGCATTCTGAATCTCTTTTGCAAGTTCTCTTGTAATCTTTGTTCCTTTTTCAGCAACAACTTCACCTGTGATCTGGCTTACTACATCTTCTGCCAGAACCTGTCCTGTTACACGATTCTTCAGAGCCAGTTTCTTATTAAATTTATAACGTCCTACTTTTGCAAGGTCATAACGTCTTGCATCGAAGAACATGCTTGTGATCAAACTTTCAGCACTATCTACTGCAAGTGGCTCACCCGGACGAATCTTCTTATATAATTCCAAAAGACCTTCCTGATAACTCTCTGAAGTATCTTTTCCAAAACTTGCAAGAATCTTAGGTTCCTCACCGAACAACTCTACGATCTCTGCATTTGTACCAACGCCAAGAGCACGAATCAACACTGTGATTGGCACTTTTCTTGTACGGTCAACACGTACATAGAAAACGTCATTGGAGTCTGTCTCATATTCCAACCATGCTCCACGGTTTGGAATTACTGTAGATGAATATAATTCTTTTCCGAGTTTATCATGAGCAATACCATAATAAATTCCTGGGGAACGAACGAGCTGACTTACGATAACACGCTCAGCACCATTGATTACAAATGTTCCTGTCTTTGTCATCAGCGGAAGATCTCCCATGAAAATTTCATGCTCATTGATCTCATCAGTCTCTTTGTTGTAAAGTCTTACTCTTACTTTCAGAGGTGCAGCATATGTTGCATCACGTTCTCTACACTCTTCAATTGTGTACTTCACTTCATCCTCGCAGAGTCTGAAATCAACAAATTCCAGGCTGAAATGACCGCTATAATCAGCGATTGGTGAAATATCATCAAATACCTCTTTCAGACCAGACTCCAGAAACCACTCATAAGAGTTCTTCTGAACTTCGATAAGATTCGGCATCTCTAATACTTCTTTTTGTCTGGAATAGCTCATACGTGAACTTTTTCCGTTTGTGATGGGACGAATTCTGTTTTTCTCCATTGACGTTTCACTCCTCATATATTTTTTTGCGGGCTCCAATTGCCCAGTTAATACTCCACTTTTCTATTATCGGTAAAACAAGGCTTCGTTTTTTACAATCTACAACGCCTAGCTTTCCACAATAGCGCATTTTCTACTATAGCACATCTTCCATTTGAATGTCAACATGTTTTTCAAAATTTTCTTGACATTTTTATGTTTTTGTGGTATATAAGCGAAACAAAAAGCGGCAGCTACGTCCAGGAATTGCCTCTTGGACATAGCTGCCGCTCTATAACACTCTCTAATTGTATAAGAACAACAATTATTTAAGGTTAACTTCAGCACCTTCAGCTTCAAGTTTAGCTTTGATATCTTCAGCTTCTGCTTTAGAAACAGCTTCTTTAACTACCTTTGGAGCTCCGTCTACAAGCTCTTTAGCTTCTTTCAGTCCAAGACCTGTGATCTCACGAACTGCTTTGATAACTTTAACTTTTGCTGATCCAGCAGATACAAGTTCTACGTCGAACTCATCTTTCTCTGCTGCAGCTGCTCCAGCATCTCCTGCTGCTGCAACTACAACACCTGCTGCTGCAGATACACCAAATTCTTCTTCACATGCTTTTACTAATTCATTTAACTCTAATACTGATAACTCTTTGATCGCTTCGATCATTTCAGCTGTTGTCATTTTAGCCATTTTAATATCCTCCATTATTTTCATATTATAGGTTTATAAATATCATTCTTCCGAATCATATCATACACAGTGTATTCATCTCAAACCACCATGTTTTGGATGTCTTACTCCTCTGTTGCTGCTTCTTCAGCTGGAGCTTCTGTAGCTGTTTCAGCTTCACCATCCTGCTCTGCAATCTGTTTGATAACACGAGCGAAGTTTGTAATAGGTGACTGCATACTTCCAAGTAATCTTGAAAGAAGTACTTCTCTTGAAGGGATCTTTGCAAGTTCTGTTAATCCTGCAACATCATATACTGTTCCTTCAACTACACCTGCTTTCAGTTCAAGCTTCTCTGCTTCTTTAGCGAAGTTACAGATAATTCTTGCTGGAGCTGTTGCGTCATCTTTAGAAATAGCGATTGCGCTTGGTCCTTCCAAAAATTCATCCAGACCTGCAAACTCTGTTCCTTCAAACGCTCTCTTCATCATAGTGTTTTTACATACTTTGTAAATAACACCTGCTTCTCTAAGCTGTTTACGAAGCTCTGTATCCTGTGCTACTGTAAGTCCACGGTAGTCAACAAGTACGATTGACTGAGCGTCTTTAATGTCTTCAGCGATAGCTGCTACGATTGGTTGTTTTAATTCAACTTTTGCCACGTTCCGGTGCACCTCCTTATTAGATTTGTATGACTGCTAGAAGGTTGCTTTAAGCAAATAAACACCTCCATGCCCAAAGACACAGAGGTTTACAAATTTCATCTTCATTCGAAATCTTGTCTTCCTCGGCAGGCGTCATCATACTTACGCTTTACAGCACCTGCTGTCTTCGGCAGTCAATTGCTATATTAGATTAGCATTAGTTTGGCAAGATGTCAAGTGTTTTTTTCATTTTTTATTTTTGGTATTTTGATTATTACGCAAGAGATGACAAATTATAAATAAAAAACCGGAGATATCACACCCCTCAGGTGTCATATCTCCGGTTTCTATTATTCACGAACTTTTAACAAGTTCCTTTTATAAGCAATCTATAAAACTCGAATTAAGCAAGTTTCAATGGGTTAAGTTTTACTCCAGGTCCCATTGTAGATGTCAGTGTTACGCTCTTAAGGTACTGACCTTTTACTGCTGCTGGTTTTACTTTAATAATTGCATCGATAAGCGTCTGGAAGTTGTCCGCTAACTGTTCTTCAGTGAATGAAGCTTTACCAATCGGTACATGGATAATGTTTGTTTTGTCCAATCTGTACTCAATCTTACCAGCTTTGATATCGTTGATAGCTTTTGTTACATCCATAGTAACTGTTCCAGCTTTTGGGTTTGGCATAAGACCTTTTGGTCCAAGTACACGTCCAAGACGTCCAACAACACCCATCATATCTGGTGTAGCAACAACTACGTCAAAATCAAGCCATCCTTCGTTCTGGATCTTTGGAATCAGTTCGTCTCCTCCAACGAAATCTGCTCCTGCAGCTTTAGCTTCCTCAGCTTTTGCATCCTTAGCGAATACAAGGATACGAACTGTTTTACCAGTTCCGTGTGGCAGAACTACTGCCCCACGAATCTGCTGATCAGCGTGACGTCCATCACATCCAGTTCTGATATGAGCTTCGATTGTTTCATCAAATTTTGCAACTGCTGCTTTCTTTACAAGAGCGATAGCTTCTGTTTTTTCGTACAGGTTTCCTCTTTCGATCTGTTTTGCAGCTTCGATATATTTCTTTCCGTGTTTCATTTCTATAATAACCTCCTTGTGGTATTGGCGGGATCGTACCCCTCCCACGATATTCAACTCTGTTACAATTTCCGCTATCTACTTGTCACCTGCTTAGACACCGCAGGAAACTTTCAATCCGGAACCGATTATAATACTTTATTTAATAAATATTAGTCCTCTACTACTACACCCATAGAACGGCATGTTCCAGCGATCATGCTGATAGCTGACTCAAGAGATGCTGCATTTAAGTCAGGTAATTTTGTCTGAGCGATTTCTTCTACCTGAGCTTTTGTAATTGTAGCAACTTTAGTTTTGTTTGGAACGCCTGAACCAGATTTGATGTTACAAGCTTTCTTAATCAAAACTGCTGCCGGTGGAGTCTTTGTAACGAAGCTGAAGCTTCTGTCATTGTAAACTGTGATAACAACAGGAATGATCAGATCTCCCTGATCTGCTGTTCTAGCGTTGAACTGTTTTGTAAATTCAACGATGTTAACACCGTGCTGTCCCAATGCAGGACCAACCGGTGGTGCTGGAGTTGCTTTACCAGCTGGAATCTGTAATTTAATATATCCTTCTACTTTTTTTGCCATTTTAATTACCTCCTTGTGGTATTCACGGGATTAGGCATCCCTCCCACGGTTTTAATCCATCTTTTTAATTTCTGAAAAGTTAAGTTCAACCGGAGTTTCGCGGCCAAACAACTCAACATTGATCGTCAGGCTCTGTTTTTGTTCATTGATTGTATTAACAACACCTGCTGTTCCTTCCCAGGCACCACTTAAGACAGTTATCATATCGCCGATTTCGTAATCGCATTTGACTTCTGTCTGTCCGATTCCCCAATGTTCCATCTCTGTCTCATCCAATGGGACCGGTTTGGAGCCAGGACCAACAAATCCTGTCACACCTCTTGTATTACGAACAACATACCAGGTGTCATCATTCATAATCATATGAATCATGACATATCCAGGAAACAGCTTTCTCTGACTTACTTTCTGAACACCATTCTTCAGTTCAACAACTTCCTCCATAGGAACTCTTACTTCCAGAATCTGATCTTCAAGCTGACGATTCTCGACCGTCTTATCAATGTTCGCTTTTACTTTGTTTTCATAACCTGAATAAGTATGAACTACATACCATTTTGCTTCTGACATAAAATCACCTTTCTGCTGTAGCTGCCTAGCGTACAAGCCAGTCGATTCCATATTTCAAAAGAGAATCAATCACTGTTATGATTGCTCCTAAGAATACAGAAACTGCAACTACTGCCGTTGTCTGTTTTACAAGTGCATCCTTGTCTGGCCAGATAATCTTACGGAACTCTGCCTTAAGACCTTTAAACCAGCTCTTCTTCTGAGGTTTTCCTGACTTCTCACTCATGATGTCCACTCCCTCTCAACGACTATTTCGTTTCTTTGTGCAGTGTGTGTGATTTACAGAACTTACAATACTTCTTTGTTTCCATGCGGTCTGGATGAGTTTTCTTATCCTTTGTCATGTTGTAATTGCGGTTCTTGCATTCTGTACATTCCAATGTAATTCTTGTGCGCACAACTTCCACCTCGCTTTTTATTTTTTAATTCTTAGTTTCTGATGGTTGCGAAGCCATCAAGTTTTAGGCATAAAAAAAAGACCTACTTCCATTCGCCAGAAAACTATACCATATCTGACCTATGGAAGTCAAGTCTTTTTCCTTATTATTCTTTGCTATTTCTTATTTATTTGTTATTTGTTTGTTACAAATACAAATTTCACTTCTCCATCCATTCCATCTGAAATACCTGTGAAGCTCTTGTATGCTTTCGATGTATCGATCAGTCCATTTGCTTTATCGAGAACAGCACTCAAATCTCCATCAAATGCACTGACAAGTTTTTTAATACCCTCTTCATTAAACTGGATCATACCGCTATTCAATTGATTTGCTCCATCGTCTAACTGTTTTACACCATCGATCAGTGCTGTTGAACCATTCTGCAATGTTCCGATACCTGTTGCAAGTGTTGCTGCTCCTGAATCAAGCTGTGTTGCTCCATTATGCAGTGTTACTGTTCCGGCTGCAAGTGTTGTTGCTCCGGCATTAACCTGTGTTGCTCCGCTTGCAAGCTGTGTTGCTCCTTCTGATGCTGATTTTGCCCCACCTGCAAGTGCTGTTGCTCCTTCTGATGCTGATTTTGCCCCTGCATTAAGGTCTTTCACTCCGGCTGCAAGTGTTGCTGCTCCTTCTGATGCTGATTTTGCTCCTGCACTCAACGCTGTAGCTCCTGCATACAAATCAGCATTTCCTTTTGCCAATGCTTTTGCACCTGTAGATGCATTTACCAGGCCTGCTGCAAGCCCATCTTCTCCATATACAGCACTCTGTAATAATGTTATTCCATCTTTCAGTCCTGTTATTCCAGCTGCCGCATTTCCATTCAGTCCCATATCCAACTGTGTTGCACCTGTACTTAACTGACCTAATCCTGCACTCAGAGCACTTATACCATTTTTAATGCCCTTTTCTCCATTTAATCCGGCATCTACCTGTGCTGCTGCCTCATTCAATGCTGCCACAGTTCCTGCGAGTTCTGCCTGACTTGTATTCTGAACTGCCTGATTTACATTATTTGCCTGTGTTGCCACATTAGCTGCTTCATTTGCTGTATTTGTTGCTGTATTTGCTGCTGTACTTGTGCTGTCTGCATATGCCTGTGCTGTGCCTGCATATGTTGTCATTTGTACTGCTGCCGACTCCAATGCTGTTGTATCTATATATGCATTTGCTAATGCCTGAAGCTGGGCTGCTGTACCTTCATCTAATTCCACTCCGGAATTCAAAATTGTCTGCGCTGCCTGTTGTGCTGCCGCCAGCTGACTCTGTGCCTGTTGTGCCTGCGCTGTTGTCTCTGCCGCTGCTGTAGCTGCCTGTGCCTGAAGATTTGCTGCACCATTCTGCAATTCTGCTGCTGTTCCCTGCAGTCCGGCTGCCTGATTCTGAAGACTTGCCGCCTCACTTTCGACATTCTGTGCTGATTCTGCAACTGCCTCTGTACTTGCCGGATTCAATTTTGTGTTCAATGCATCTAAACCTGCATGTAACTTTGCTGCTCCTGTAGCAACCTGCTGTACTCCTGCATCCAATTCCTTTGAGCTTGCTGATGCATTCATAAGATTTGTATTTAATGTTCTTGCTCCATCTGCCAACGCATTAACACCAGTTACCATGTCATCTACTTTGCCTTTTAATGCTCCAACACCGGTAGCTGCACCATCCAGTCCTGTCGAAAGAGCTGTTGCTCCATCCGACGCATCTTTAGCGCCATTATTTATCTGCTCAAGCCCGCCTGCCAATGTAGCATTACCTTTTGCCAGAGTGTTTGCCCCATCAAGCAATGCGGATGTTCCAAGTGCCAGCTTTCCATTTCCCGCTGCCAGTGCTGTTGCTCCATCTGCTAAATCTGCATTACCCTGTGCTAATGTCTTTGTCCCGCTTGCTAATATACCTGTTCCACTTGCAAGTGCTTTACTTCCTGATACCAGTTTCCCAGCTCCACTTGCAAGGTTCTTTGTTCCCGCTGCCAATGTCTTACTTCCTGTAGCAAGCTGTCCGATACCATCTGTCAGTGTCCCTGATGATGCAAGTAATGTATCAAGACCGTCCTTCAATTGTCCTGAACCATCTACCAGCTGATTTGCTGCATCCTGAAGTTCATTCATAGAATCCTGAAGACCTTCCAAGTCATCTAATTTCGAATCATTTTCTTTATCGCCAAGGTCATTAAACAAACTGTTTGTAGCAACGGTAATTCCTTCAATTGCTTCATAATCTGTAACATCCATCTCTACTTCAAAGTAGTCCGGAATATCAAGATCCGTAGTTCCGAGAATCTCTGTCATACCTGGGAAACCATATCCGATAACCATATCTCTGTCTCCATCAGAAATGATTTTTCCATTCTTTACTACGACATTCGAAACCATATCTGTATCCATCAGTAATCCCGATGCCATCATAAATGGAACTTTTGTTCCATTGTTTGTTTTTTCGCTTGTATTTTCATAAGTATATCGGATAACCAGGTGGCCGCTCTTACCTTCCAGGTCACTGGCTGATATGTCTTTTCCATCTAACTTATAACTGATCTTCACTCCGACCGGAAGAGCCTTATCTGTCTTACCCTGATAACAAATATCAGAACCTTCTGTATTCCATGTCAGATTCTTTCCACTTGTTGTAAATGTTTCGTCTCCTTTTACATTTTCAATATCACTCAATTCTGAAACATCCTGCAGACTTGATACATCTGAAATATTCTTCAGCTGATCTGAAACTGTAACTTCTGTAACAGCTCCACTTCCGTCAATTTTAGCATATACAGTCTCATTCTTTGTCGGTTTCGCACTAGTTGATTCTGTATTTTTCGAAGACTCTTCTTTATCTGATTTTTCTGTTTTTGCATCTTTTTGTTCTGTCGATACTTTTGCATTTCCCTCTGCTGCAAATACATATGCAGGTGTTGTTCCAACACTTCCTGCCACTAAAGTTGTCAGCATCACTGCTGCGATCAACGTTCTGAACTCTCTATTTTTCATTTTAATGAACCTCCTTATGTTCCTGTTTAGCCAGCATCATTATACTTTCATTTTCTTCGTTGTCTTATAAATCACTTTATCGAATACCATCAACATAGACGGAAGGATAAATATTACAACAAACATACTGATCAATGCTCCACGTGACATCAATGTACACAGGGAAGAAATCATATCAATATCTGAATATAAACCAACTCCGAATGTTGCGGCGAAGAATCCCAATGCGGATACAATGACCGAACTAATCGATGATCCTAATGCAATTCGTACTGCTTCTTTCTTTTCACGTCCTTTACTTCGCTCTTTCCAGTAACGTGTCGTCATCAAAATCGCATAATCGACAGTTGCTCCCAACTGAATTGTTCCGATTACGATAGATGCAATAAACGGCAACGTTGTATGGGTATAATACGGAATTCCCAGGTTAATAAAAATCGCAAATTCAATTACTGATACCAGTATAACAGGTAATGAAATAGATTTAAATACAAACGCAATAATGATAAAGATTGCTACGATTGAAACCGCACTTACTACCTTGAAATCTTTATCTGTAATTGTAATAAGATCTTTTGTACAAGGAGCTTCACCAATGAGCATTCCTGTATCGTCATATTTTTTCACGATGTCATTGATTGTTGTACATTGTTCATTGACCTCGTCTGATGCTACTTTATATTCTGACTGAACAAGCATCAGCTGCCAGTTTCCTTGTTTCAATGTCTCTGTCAATTCTGACGGGATGATATCTCTTGGAATAGATGAACCAAGCAGATCGTCCAATCCAAGTGCGAATTTCACACCTTTTACTTTTTTAATTTCTTTCAGCATTGCTTTCGCATCTTTTGCTGACATATCAGATTTGACAAGCACCATGTCTGTTGCATTCATGTCAAATGTATCTGCCAGTTTATCATTTGCCTTGATGCTGGCAAGATATTTCGGAAGTGTAGAATCCAGATTGTAATATACATCTGTCTTTGTATATCCGATCAATGCCGGAACTAATACAACAAGGAATACTACCACGAATACTTTAAAATGTTTTGTAATCCATTTTGCAGGTTTCTCCATCGGCGGTATAATGGAACGATGTGTTGTCTTTTCAATCGCTTTGTCAAATACAAGCAAAAGTGACGGCAAGATTGTAACACAACTGATTACTCCAAACACAACACCCTTCGCCATAACGATACCTAAGTCACGTCCAAGTGTAAAGCTCATGAAACACAATGCAATGAAACCTGCCACCGTTGTAATAGAACTTCCGATTACCGATGTAAATGTATTGGATATTGCATGTGCCATCGCACGCTCTTTGTCTCCATCAAAACGCTGCTTATTTTCCTGATAACTATGCCACAGGAAAATGGAATAATCCATTGTAACTCCAAGCTGCAATACTGCACTTAACGCCTTTGTAATATAAGAAATCTGTCCGAGGAAGTAGTTGCTTCCCATATTATAAATAATCGCCATACCGATACTAAGCATAAAGAATATCGGTAAAACCCAACAATCTGTAAATATTGAAAGTACGATACAGCTTAACACAACTGCAATCAGTACATAAATCGGCATCTCTTTTTCAGACAGGTTCTTAATATCTGTTACAACTGCTGACATACCGCTTAAATAGCACTGTTCATTTGTAACACTTCGAATTTCTTTGATTGCATCCATTGTACTGTCTGCAGAAGTTGTATCATCAAAGAAGATTGCCATTAGTGTCGCATCATCTTTATAAAATACATCTTTTAGGTTATCAGGCAATTCACTGATCGGCATTGATAAATCTGCAATAGAGTCATACCAGATTACATCTGCTACTCCGTCTACCTGCTCAATTTTCTGTTTGACGTCTACCGCTTCTTTCGTCGTCATGCCATCTACGATTTCCATTGCGAATGCGCCTTTTTGAAATTCATCAATTAAAATGTCCTGACCTTTCATCGTGTCAATATTCCCCGGCAGATAATAAAGAATATCATAATTTACCCGGGTCTTTAAATACCCCAGAACTGATGGAATTAATAATAAAATTCCGATAATTAAAATTGTGATTCTGTATTTCACAATTTTTTTACCCACCTTAATCATGTTTTCATCTCCCAATCTTTTTCATTTCTAAACTTATTATATTCTTAAATGACCATTGGTCAATATTCACATTTGCAAATTTGTAGCCGAAAATGAATATTGGTCATTTTCATATTGATTTTTTTTCGTTTTTGTTACACAATAGATAATATCTTGTTGAACTTTATCGCATGATATCGGTATTGTTCAAGAATGTATTACAGGAGTGAGGAATATGAGTAAGGTAGACTTAAATAAGAAAGAAAAGAAAAATGCACTTTTGCAGACTGCATTTGAATTATTCACAGATAAGGGGTTTGCCAAGACGACAATCTCCGATATTTCTTCTAAAGCCGGTCTTGCAAAAGGCACATTTTATTTGTATTTCAAAGATAAATACGACTTGCGAGACATTTTAATCGCACATAAAACCGGTCAGCTTTTTGCAGAAGCACACCATGCTCTTCTGCAACAATCGATCGAAGGTTTTGAGAACCAATTATTTTTTGTTGTTGATTTCATTATAGAAAAACTGGCTGCGAACCCAAAATTATTGCAATTTATTTCCAAAAATTTATCTTGGGGAATTTTCCGTGTTGCCTTTGAACAACAAGTTGCTGATGAATCCGAAGAATCACGTGAATTCTATTCTTATTATCGTGAATTAGTTCAAGAAAGTTCCATCACAGATTTGGAAGCCGAATTATTACTTTTTACAATACTAGAGCTTGTAGGTTCCACCTGCTATAGCTGTATCTTATACGAACAGCCGCTTCCTATAGAAGAGTATATGCCATACCTGCATCGTTCGATTCATCATATTTTATTATCTTATTTCAACAAAAATGAATACAGCCAGTAAAAAAGAAACGACAGAACATGCACTGCTCTGCCGTTTCTTTTTCTTATATAGCTTTTTCTTACATTAATTTTCTAAACAAATCTTTCAGATCTTCTACGCTTGCATCTTTTGGATTACCCGGTGCACAAGCATCTGCATGAGCAGACTCTGCCAGGAACTGAAGATCCTCTTCTTTGAGTGCTTCAAGTTTTGTAGGGATACCAACATCTACAGAAAGCTTCTGTACAGCATCTACTGCTGCTTTGCGGTACTCTTCTACAGACATATCATCTACACCCTTTACGCCCATTGCTCTTGCGATTTCTTTGTATTTCTCGCCAGTGCAATCTGCATTGTATTCCATAACGATTGGAAGCATCATTGCACATGCAACACCGTGTGGTGTATCATATACAGCACCAAGTGTATGAGCCATAGAATGTGCGATTCCAAGTCCTACGTTTGAGAATCCCATTCCTGCAATATACTGTCCGAGAGCCATACCTTCACGTCCCTCTTTTTCGTTATTTACTGCACTTCTAAGTGATCTTGAAATGATTTCAATTGCTTTCAGATGGAACATATCTGTCATTTCCCATGCTGCTTTTGTTGTGTATCCTTCAATTGCATGTGTCAATGCATCCATACCTGTAGAAGCTGTCAGTCCCTTTGGCATAGAAGACATCATGTCTGGGTCTACAACTGCGATGATTGGCATATCGTGTGGGTCAACACATACAAATTTTCTTTTCTTTTCTACATCTGTGATAACATAGTTGATCGTTACCTCTGCTGCTGTTCCTGCTGTTGTTGGAACTGCGATAATTGGTACACAAGGTTTCTTTGTAGGTGCAACACCTTCCAGACTTCTAACATCTTCAAATTCAGGGTTTGCAATGATGATACCGATTGCTTTTGCTGTATCCATAGAAGAACCGCCACCAATAGCAACAATGTAATCAGCTCCTGCTTTCTTAAATGCTTCTACTCCATGCTGTACATTTTCGATCGTTGGGTTGGCTTTGATATCAGAATAAATTTCATACTCAAGTCCTGCATCTTCCAGCACTTTTGTTACTTTTGTTGTTACTTCAAATTTAATCAAATCCGGATCAGAACATACAAATGCTTTTTTGTAAGCTCTTGCTTTTGCCTCTGTTGCAATTTCCCCAATTGCACCTGCTCCATGATAAGATGTTTCATTCAACATAATTCTGTTTGCCATTTTTTCTTCTCCCTTTCTGTTTTGCCGTTTTGTTTTCTTATGTCTTTATCTTAACAATATCTTCTTCAAATAAAAAGTTACAAAAAAGTCAATCTGTCACATTTTCACATGTCAGATTGACTTTTTTCTTATTTTTCATTCATTTTACACAAGATTTAATTGTTTCATCACATCATGCAACTCTGACGGCATCGCCGATACAAGTGCCTTTGCCATCTCTTGTGGTGTGCTTTTTCTCTCACCCAGCACCCACTGAACAGTCATATAAATAGACCCCTGACAATACATCTCCAACAAAAAACGTAAATTTTCTGAAATCGGTTCTTTCGTCTTCTCTTCAATCTGCCTTGTATAAAAAGCAAGTATCAATCGGAAATCATGTTCTCTTAAACAATTCTGCTGGTCATTACGAAATGCTGCCTTAAAAAATAACTTTTCTTCTTCAATATACTGAAACTTCTTACACAAACCTTCATAGACAGTTTTTCCCTCTCCCATATGCTCAAAGGATTCCAAAAGAATCTTGTCAAAATACCAGTTTATCAAATCATATTTATCTAGAAAATAGCGATAGAATGTCTGTCGTGTCGTCCCACATTCCTGAACTATTTCTTTAACTGTAATCTTCTCTACCGGCATGGTTCTCATACAAGTTTTCATTGCTTCCGCAAGCCGGTATTTCATTTTCTCCTGCTTATCTCCCACTCTTTACCATACCTTTCTTTTGATTTATCCATACTATACCATATTCTCCTCTTAAAATACAGAATAAAAGGTTGAATTCCACCGCAATCACAGTGAAATCCAACCTTTTAACGTTTAAAAATAAATGCCGGGATTGGGGGATTATTCTCCCTATTGTAATATTCATTTACAATTACTGTATATTCTTTGGGATTGAGTTCTTTTATATATCGAAGAATCGCATCCTTCTCTTCAAACCCTGTATCACCGCCACTGTAAATACACAGACTCATCATACCACCATGTTTCAACAAGGTAAGTCCTTTTTCAATTGCTTCTAAACTAGTCTGTGTCTTTGTTGCAATAGCATGATCTCCACCCGGAAGATATCCAAAATTAAAACAAATCACATCGGCAGATTCTGTCTGCACATATTCATCCATATGCTCATGACCTGTCAAAAGTAATGTTGCCCTGTCTTGCAGCCCCTCTTTCTGCAACAAATTTTCTGTTGCATGCACTGCTTCCGACTGAATATCAAATGCAAACACACTTCCTTGTTCTCCTGCAAGTTCGCATAAAAGCTTTGTATCGTGTCCCTTGCCCATAGTCGCATCAATATATAATCCGTCTTTCTTTGCCACAGACCGTATAATCTGATGACACCAATCTGTAATCTGTGATGGATTCATTTTATTTCTCCTCGTCTATATAACACTTACCACATAATTTATAAGCTTCATCTAAACTATGCTGCATACTCAGCAAGCAGTTCGACAAACTCATCACTCGTTCCAAAAGCTTCTACTTCAATATTCTTCTCTTCGCAAATAGAAAGTACGCCAAGTAAAGACTTTGCATCAATTCTCATATTTCTTGCCTTTAAATCTATATCAAAAGGAATTTGTTGTACTCTATTAACAAATTCTACTGCTGCATCTGCATTTTCAAATGCGATTTTTCTCTGAACTGTATCTGCCATCTTTTTTTCCTGCCTTTCCGTAAAATCTGCCTAATCATACCTCAAAACAATTTTATCGTCAATACATATTTTGTCTATTTTCATGCAAATTCTGCTCTTTTTTTATCCTAAACCAAGTATTAATAGTCTTTTTTTGTCCTAGATAAAGTATTCAATAGTCTTTTCTGCTGTCACAAGTTTCTTATTCAGCATCAAAATCTGCTTCGAACACACCTTCCGGAGTCTTCATCGTCAGAATACCAAGGTTAAAATCCTCATCCTGAATTGTAATATGATATTCAAATACAACATCATCCTCAAATTTTGATAACAAAATGTAAGTTCCGTTTTCCTTGCCGTCAATCTGGTCGCAAATATCGTTGTATACATCTACCCCTGAAATTTTTCTCGGATATCCTGCATCTTTTATTTTTTTCTCAATCGCTTCATATAATTCATTCATCTTCTTTTCCTCATCTTTCTGATATTTTTCTTTACACAGTACATCATTTTGTACTTTCTTTCTTTTCTCTACGACTTATCATCCATGTTACAAGCATCACTCCGATAAACGCGCCGCAGCTGTCAATCAATACATCCCGCACTTGACCGCTCCGACCGGGAACAAACAATTGATGAATTTCATCAGTAGCTGCATATATCGTTCCGCATAGCCACGGGATTCCAACGATATATCTCTTTTTTCGCCAAATCTCATAAGTTGCCCCGAAAATCAACGTACCCAATACTGCGTATTCTGTCGCATGTGCTGTTTTCCGGATTGGAAAATCCACTTTATCAACAAATGCATTCTGTTTTACCTCGCTCCACTCATCAAATCCCGGAACAAACCACTCACCGACAAGTCTTCCGACCCTTCCGCTGTCTTCTCCTGACAAATCACCATCTCTGGACGAAAAGCCAAAAATCATAATCATCCAGATAATTGCCAGCACAAGAAAGAGTCTCTTTCTCTTGTTATACTTCATTTGTTATTTCCTTTATGCTTCTCTTTTTACTGCTCCACACACTCTGTTTTACTCCGTCCTCAGTGCCGTTACCGGATCGCTCTTTGACGCCTTTCTGGATGGGATCAAACCACCAATCAATGTCAGTACTACACTCAACACAATCAGTACCAATGCAGGTATAACCGGTAATACCGCACTTACAGCTGTCGTATCTGCAACCGAATGAATGATCGCATTTGTCGGAATTAACAAGATTGCTGTTAATCCAATACCGATCACCCCCGCACATAATCCAATGATAAATGTCTCTGCATTAAAGACCTGAGATACATTTCCTTTCGAGGCACCAATCGCACGCAGAATACCAATCTCTTTCTTACGCTCCAATACACTGATATACGTAATAACTCCAATCATGATTGATGATACAACCAATGATATCGCAACAAACGCAATCAGTACATAACTGATAATGTCCACAATATTTGTCACCGAAGACATCAACGTTCCAACTACATCGGTATAACTGATAACCTGTTCATCTTTTCCTTCCGTTTCCATCTTGTGATTGTACTTATCCAGAATTTTTACAACTTCTTCTTTACTCTCAAAATTCTTCGGATACAATGAAATTTCTGCCGGCACATTAAAATCCACATAGCCAAGCTTCTGCAGATTACTGTCATAAGACACACTGTTCGATGTATTCATAGACATCATCAATTCCACCAGATCATCTTCCGTCATATTCATCTGAAATGCTTTTGCAAATGCATCGGTATCGATTGTCATTGCACTTCCCATCGCATTTTGAAGTTGTGTCCCAACATTCGTCATCATCTGCGTCATCGCACTCTCAATGCCCTTTGTAAGCTGTGTTACAATCTGTGTCATTGCTGATGAAACCTGTGTCCCAATCGCCTCGCCCATAGAATTGCTAAGCACACCCATTGCCTTTGTCATATAATCCTGCATAGCTGCAGATACCTGGCTTTCCAGAGCATTCATATCCACCGTTTTAGCCAGTCCGTCTGCCAGACGTTTCTTTCCATCCTCTGTTCCAAGATAGTTCATTACCTGTTCCCCCATCTTGGACGGGTCCGGTTTCCCATTTACTGATGCATAATTCTGGTATCCTTTATACAATTCATTTGCCAGCTTTGTCATCTGTTCAGCAGTAATATTTACCTCGATATCATCAATCTGAATCCCGTCTCCGACTGACGCAAGCATTCGCTTTGCTTCATCTGTCTGTAAATATTCCTGCAAGTACTCTCCAAATTTACTAACATCTGTATAACCATTATCTGTTACATACTGTAAGAAACCTGCCATGATGTCTTTGAGCAACTTTTGAATTTGTTCCGGTGTAATGGTCACACTGGCACTTCCTTTGATAATGTCTTTGATATTATCCTCAATAATTTTCTTTGCCTCATCCGTTTTTAAATATTCTGTAAAATCTTCCAGCAAATGAGAGTAATCGGCTTCTGGATGTGTCTTCGCATATTCCAGATATCCTTCTGACAAACCAGATGCCATTTGTTTCAATCCATCCGGTGATACTGATAAATCCAATTTGGAAAGAATCTCTCCTAAATTCAACTGTGGCATACCTGACAGATCAAGCTGTACCTCTTCCAGATTCACCATATTGGAAAGTTCAAAACTATCCCCTCCGACACGAAATGCTTTTTCTAAATCTACACCGGAAAAATCAAGTGAATTGCCAAGATTGCTCATCGCACTTTCATCAAATTTAAACGCTTTTTGCAATGCAGCTTCATCAACTGTGAATAAAGAATCCATGTTAAAATCATCGTCACCTTTGTCAGTTCCGAATTTTTCATTTGTAAATACATTGATATCCGGATTTTTAAGCTGCTGTTTTACAATTTCACTTTTCTTTGCCTCTTCTGCCACATGTTCTGTCAAAGCATATGAATAAGCGATTCCTGCCTGTAATGCCGTTGCCTTGGCATCTGCATCCGGCTGCACGATACCGACTACCTTTAGGTCTTCGCCGTTCGCAACCAGTTTCTTCATATAAGAGCTGTTGTCTGTTTTATCTTTCCAGACTTTGTACTGTTTGTCATATTCATAACAATCAGAACTGTTTATCAGCTTAAATTTCTTTCCTATAATATCATCGTAAGTATAAGTTCCCAAGTTCTCAGGAGTCTTTACATTTTCTTCTTTTATAAACTGCTGGATCATCTCGTCTAGTTCCATAGAATCCCGCAATCCCAGTGTATACAGCATGAAATCACTAATGCTTCCATCTGAAGTCAGAACCACTACACACTCATTATACTTTTTCGGCCATCTTCCGGCTTTTACTTCATATTGTTTCTCATACAAACTGCTGTTTTTCGGCATTTCGTAAAATACATCCGTGCTCATCATTGATGACATCATACTATTTGAAGAAGTAGATGAGCCAAGTCCCAGTGCTGAAAATGATTTATCTGGATTTACCTGACGGATTTTATCTCCATTCTCTGTAAAAATCTGCGGAGATACATTATAAGAGTACTCGATTGCATTTGTGTATTTTCGGATTCCACTGGCTTCCTCGTTATCCAGATAGTTCTTCAGAGATTTCAAATCGTTCGAATTCATTGTCGCAAACATATTTGTCACCATCTGAATCACTTTAATTTTGCCGTCATCTTTATTCTTTTTTACATTTTCTTCGGCACCACCTCCGGTTCCAACCATCATCGATGTAATGTCAAACCCGGTGCTTTGAATCTGTAACGGATATTCTGACAACGTTTCTTCTTCAATATTTTGAATATATTTATTCACTCCGGTCGAAAGTGACAAAATCAGTGCAATTCCAATAATCCCTATCGAGCCTGCAAAGGATGTCAATAAAGACCTTGCTTTCTTCGTCTTTAAGTTGTTAAAACTAAGCGACAAAGCTGTCATAAATGACATCGATGATTTGCCCATATTCTTATGTTCCGGTGGAGTTAATATTGCTTCATCCACTTCATATGGGTCTGTATCCGAACGGATTTTACCATCCCGCAGATTTACGATTCGAGTTGCATACTCTTTTGCCAGCTCCGGATTATGCGTAACCATAACAACTAACCTGTCTTTTGCAACCTCCTGAAGCAAATCCATAACCTGCACACTTGTATCACTGTCAAGTGCACCGGTCGGCTCATCTGCAAGCAGAATATCCGGATCATTTACTAATGCTCTTGCTATCGCAACTCGCTGCATCTGACCCCCGGACATCTGGTTTGGCTTCTTGTGTAATTGCTCACCCAAGCCTACTTTTTTCAATGCTTCGATTGCTTTCTTTTTCCGCTGTGCTTTACCGATACCGGATATCGTCAGTGCCAGTTCAACATTTGCCAAAACAGTCTGATGCGGAATAAGATTATAGCTTTGAAACACAAAACCAATCGTATGATTACGATAAGAATCCCAGTCCCTGTCCTTATATTTTTTTGTAGAAATCCCATTAATGATCAAATCCCCGCTATCATAACGGTCCAGTCCTCCGATAATGTTCAGAAGTGTTGTCTTACCTGAACCGCTGGGACCTAAGATAGCAACAAATTCATTATCTCTTAAATTCAAACTGACATCGTCCAACGCCTTCTGCACCAGATTACCGGTTCGGTATTCCTTGCATATATGTTGAATTTGTAACATATTTTCTCCTTTACCAAAAGGTATTTGTTCTTTTACATCTGTTTCTATCTTATGTTACACTTTGAAATTTGTATGGTCAATTAATTTCTCAACTTAACAAAAAGAAATTGATCCATCACTCTCCAGTAATAACAAATCAATTTCTTAATATCCCATGTTTAGGTACAATATCGAAATGTTTTATCCGTAAGTATTCTTGCAAATATCAATCCTAACGGAAGTGCTGCGATAATCAATATTGCAGATGCAAACCATGATGCAGACACTGCTAATGACATCATCCCAAGATTATAAAATCCTTTATACAAATATAATCCGGGTACCATAATTACAATAGATGGCACCGTAACAGAAATTCTTGGATATCCCACTTTATTTTTGATTAAAGAAGCCAGTATTCCGGCTGTAAGTGCTCCGATAAACGCTGCTGCCGCAGGTGGAAATTTTGCGATATCTACCAGTTCCAGCCGCAATGTATTTGCTATTGCACCAATTGCCGCCGCAACTTCTGCCAACCGCACCGGACTATTAAACATAATTGAGAACCCAAATACCCCACAGAAGCTTGCCAGTATGCGAAAAAGAATCCATCCCCAGACCGGCAATGATATTTTCATAAAATCAACTGGCTGCAGATGTAGCAAAAGTGCCATGATCCATGCAGTCATTGTCGCAACCAGAATAATAATCAGTGCATAGTTCAAGCGTTCAATGCCTGATCGCATATCCAGTTTCGCCAAATCGATTCCACTCGTTATAAATGGAAACCCCGGTATAATAAATAACATAGCACAAATGTATCCGGCTTCATGCTGTATTGATATCCCCAACAAAAGCTCTGCTATTTTCAGTACTCCGGCATATACAAGACAAGCCGCTGACACCGATGATACAATACATAAAAATAAAGTGAAATGATGTTTTGATAATTTACATCGAATAAAATTTCCGATTCCTGCGCCAATAAATGCACACAACATTTCAATCGGTCCGCCACCAAGCAGAAAAGTGAACCCGCCACAGGCAATCGCTGCTGCAAATCCTAATGCAATTGGTGAATATAAACCATGTATCTTTTCTATATTGTCTAGAAATGAATGAAGTTGTTCTCCTGACATATGCTTGCCTTCAACTTCAAAATCTCTTATAAAGTTTTCAAGACGATTTAACTTTGAAGTATTCACTCCCGTATTCGTCAGACACAAGGACTGTGTAAATCCTTCCTCGCCATCAAAGCATGTATATTCTATCGACATCAAACCTATATCCGCTGTACAAGTAATCCCCATCGCTTCTGCCAGCGCATTCATAGAACTTCTCACACGCCATGCTCCTGTTCCACATGAGAGCAGCATAATCCCCACCCGTCCGATAATAGAAGCCTTTTCCGTCAAACTAGCTTCCGTCACTGGTTTATTTTCACCATTTTGGTCTGTATATTCATGCCAGAGAATATCCATATGGTTTTTTCTGATTGTTTCTTCCCGCATACTCTCCACTTCCCAACCTTTATTCCAAATCCAGACTTTCATTTCCTGCTTTTTTCATCATTTTCTCGCGACATGTCAATACAATTCCATCAATTTCACTCAAATGGTGTAACATTTTCTTCTCAAATTCACGAATCGGAAGTAAAATTCCAATCTCATCGAATTCCTTATCTTTCTTCACACCGGTCTCCTGTCCGTAATATACCATTGCTCTTGGCGCCTCTTCCTGTATTTTATGAAAAGTATCCCATACAACAGCATATGCCTGTGCTTCTGTCAATCCAAGTTTACGAGTATCTGGTAATGCATATAAAATCAGGATTCCTCGATTTCTATTATCTTTTTTCTCTACAAGTTCCATTCCTTTTGTATAGGAACGTACAATATCGTATCCATCTGCCAAATATAATTTAGAACGTGGTGCACATTCGTGTCGGTCATATATTTCTTTGAATTTTTCATACTCATGTCCGGAAATTTCCTTTTCTTTTCCTTCCAGAATATTTCCATCCACATCGGTCAGCAATACCGGATTCTCCCCTGATTTTCCGTGAAACTTCTTAGGAATCAAAAAAGCTTCTCTAAGCAAATCAAACATGCTTCCTCCACATAATTCTAATAAAAGAGCCGTCACGTCTCCATTTTTATAGGCATTAAATAATACCTGTATGAAATGTTCTGACTCATCAAAATCAATCCCATGTTCTTCATCTAAATGTTCATAAAAAACATCTCTTAACTGCTCGCATGCTGTCGGCGAGGCAAGAATCTCCGAAAAAATACTTTCTACAGCCTCTTCTCTAGGTAAAATGGTTTGCATGACAACTCCTCCTTTATGCAAATTTCTGGTCAGGCTTAACATTATTTTGTAAACGATAACCCTTCTTCTGCACTAAGTATAGAAAGCTATTCTTTTAAAGTCAAACCAACCATGACTGTTTTATTTGCATAACCGATATGTATTATTTACATACTTATATTTCTTGATTTCACATAAGCATTTTCTTTAAAGTCTCTGCAGCAATACTCGGTGGGAAATTATGATTCTCTACCAGACAAATTTCCCGCTTCGGTATCGTTTCAATCATTGGAATCTCATATACCTTTTTCTCATTTATTACATTTCTTGCAAACGGCTCCGGCAAGAATCCAATTCCCAATCCATTCATAATCATCGGCAAGACCTGGTCAATTGTTTCCACCTCTGTATCCGGTTCTAATACAAGATTATGCTCTAAAAAGAATTTGGAATAAAACTCATATGTTGTGCTTTGTTTTCCCAGACAGATTAATGGATTTTTTGCAATCTCCTCAAGACAAATTGCTTCTTGTATGTCTGCAAATGTCTCATTCCCAACAACAATTTCCTGAAATTCCATCAGTGAAATTGATTTCAGTGGTTTTTTTGCTTTCAATGGTGTTGTCACCACCGCAAAATCTACTACGCCTTCCCTCACTGCTTGTATCGCCTGCGGAGTCGAATGATTTAAAATCCGAAGACGGATTCCCTGATACTTCTTATGAAATTTTCCAAGTATAGGTAATAGTAACAGATGCAGTGCGATCTCACTGGCACTGATTGTGATACTGCCACTTTCCATACTCTGTTCATTTGCAAGTTCCATTTCTGCGGTATGAATATGTTGATATGCAATCGAAACATGTTGATACAGTTTTTGTCCCTCCGCTGTCAATGTCACTCCACGGTTTGACCTCACAAACAACTTACATCCCAGCTGATTCTCCAAATTGTTCATAAAATGTGTAACATTCGGCTGGTTGCTCATTAATGCCTTCGCGGCTTTTGAAAAACTTTTATACATTGCTACATAATAAAAAATCCGATAATAATCATATGTAATCTCCATGCTTTTGCTCCCTTAATACACATAAATTTTTCCACTTCTTTAATATACAAAAAATGTATATCAGTCATAGTAAATATGTATTTTACGTTTTTATGCATCTTATTATATACTGAACAAGGTTAAAGTCAAACAAAAATCTGATTATACGAATCTTTTTTGCAAACAATGTCATTTTAACCAATTTTATACAGACTATGAGGAATTGATTATGATTAAACAAAATATCAAATTCGTAACTACAGGACAATTTGTCACTTTTTATAACACATGCAGAAATTTATCTGCTAATATCACAGTCAAAGACATTGAGAATCATCGTATGAATATTAACGGAAAAGAACTTTCCGAACTAATGGCCATTCGTCTGGGTCTTCCGGTTACTCTCGTCATTCATGGTGATGATGAACAGAAGGCTGACAGACTTCTTCAAAAATATCGCGTATCATAGTAGTGTGTACTTTTAGTACAAAAATACGAGGGGCACCCAAAACTCCCATGGGATGTCCCTCGTATTTTATTTTTTCTATTATCTTTTCTATTATTTTCTCGACAAAAAGTGTTTTATAAATACATAAAGTACAATCACAAATGCCAGCAGGTAACCAATAGCTCCAATTGCAGGTATTCCCCACAGCTTCGGCTGCATATTGGTCGTGCAAATAATACTCGAACTGATTAAAAGAGCCATTACCCACAGCCCCATTACAATATTTCTTACAAGTCTTCTCAACAGCTCTGATAAATCTTTTGACACATGTAAATCCAGATTTACTCTTGTCTGCCCTTTCATAAAGCCTTGTATCGCATCTGCCGTCACTGATGGCAAATCTATTGTTTTATGAAGTGCACGATACAAATGTTTACCACTGCTTTTTAACTCTTTTTTCCAGTCGAAATTACGCCAGAAATCACCTTTTATACGGGCTGCTGCAATTTCTACCATATTAATCTCCGGACAAATGTCTGCCATAACGCCTTCCATCTGCGTCAATCCTCTAGCCAGCATTGTAAGTCCATGCGGCATGGAAATCCGATTGGTTTTCATAACCTCCATCAAATCCTGCATTGTCTCTGCCACATCAATATTACCCATATCCAATTTTCCATACTTCATCATCAAAGTACTGATATCTTCATATAATTTACTCTGATCCGGTTTCCCACGAAATTCACCCAACGCAAGTACCGCATCCTGTATCATTCCGATATCATTAATCGCAATTCCCTGAATTGCATCTCCGATCAATTCTCTGTCTCGTTCAGACAATCTTCCCATCATCCCCATATCAATCCAGACAATTTTCCCATCGGATACGCATACATTTCCCGGATGTGGATCAGCATGAAAAAATCCATCTTCCATAACCTGCTTAATGTAGTTATCTATTAATTTTGTTCCTATTTCATGCAGATCATATCCATTTTCCTGAAGCGATATTTTATCATCAATTGGATATCCATCAATATATTCCATAACAAGAACATGATGTGTCGTATGCTCTTTGTATAAAATCGGTGTACGCACAAAGGCGATATCTTTATTTCTCCGGGCAAATTCCTCCATGTTGGCTGCTTCTGTCAGAAAGTTCATTTCTTCTTGCGTGACTACCCACAGCTCATCTAAAACCATGCTGAAATCTACAGTCTCTTTAATGCTGATCGGCGGCACCAGTTTCACCGCTTTATGAAGCAGTCCGATATCTCTTGCCATCGTGTCATAGATTCCCTTGCGCTGTACCTTTATAACAACCTTCTCTCCAGATTTGAGCGTTGCGCGATGCACTTGTGCAATCGAAGCTGAACCAAGCGTCGTTTTCTCTATATCTGAAAATACTTCCTTCCACGGACAGCCATAGGATTCTTCTATTACTTCCTCCACTTCTGAAAATGGCATCGGCGGCACATCCGAACGCAGTTTCATTAACTCGTCACAATATTTCTTTGGAAGGACATCCGAATGCAGCGACATGATTTGTCCTATCTTAATAAAAGTAGGTCCCAGATCTTCCAAAATCAACCGCAGCTTCACCGGGGTCATGCCCTTTGTGATCTCATGCTTACGCAATACTGCTGTAATTTCCTTCAATCTGGAACCTGATTTTACGTTACTCATTAACCTCTGGTTCTTCAACTTCTTTAGCTTCTGCTTCCACTACATCTTCCGGCTCTACAACCTCTTCTTCCGGTGCTTCCGCTTCCACCTTTTCTATCTGCTCTTTCAACTGTGCAAGCTGCTCTGCTGTCATCTTACTGAGCAATTCATTTAATTCTTCAGGTGTTGATGTCTTTACTGAAACATTCACTTTATTTTTTACTGTCTGTTTAATATTGTGTTTAAGTTCTTCATTCAGAGCCTTTCCCTGCTCCACTGTCAACTCACCTTTTTTTACCAGGTCATCCAGAACATCTTTTGATTTTTCTGCTGTAACAGCCACTGTTCCGATTCCTGCCAATAAGATTTTCTTTAATCCATCTGTCAATTTTTCCATAGTCTTCTTCTCCTTTCGTGTACCCTTCGTGTCAATCCGTGTAGTGATTGCCATGAAAGTGAATCATACCAGTTATTTTTCATACTTTTGTTATACACTTTTTCTAAAAAAAAGTAAATATAATAGTCTGAAAAAAGAGCGAGAAGTCACTCATAAACTTTTTTGCGTGCGAAAACTATATCCATGCTATCACTTTCGGCAGAAAAATAATGCATCCTATCACTGCTGAAAAAATTGCCAGAATAAATACAGCTCCTGCTGCCGTATCTTTTGCAATCTTTGCCAATGGCTTTCTCTCCTCAGTCACAAGATCCACAACCGCTTCCACTGCTGTATTCACCAGCTCCAATGCCATAATAAGACCACAGAGTAACAGACAGATGCACCATTCTGTCATAGAAATGTGAAAGAAAAATCCAGCGATCACAACCAAAACTGTCATTACTGCATGCATCTTCATATTCTGCTCCTGCTTCAACCCGGTTACAATTCCTGCGAACGCATATTGAAATCCACCATACAACTTATGATTTTGCTTTTTCTTTTGTTCCATAAGAATCCCCCCTGAACCTTGTTTGGTCTAGTCCTGTCTTTTACTGTATTCCAGACAGGTCTTTTACAATCTCACCTGCAATGATCAAACCTGCTACCGATGGCACAAAAGCCGTACTTCCCGGAATCGCACGTCGCTCTGTACACTTATGTTCAGCTCCCGGAGGGCATATACAGTTTGTACGACAACTATTTGCCATATCATCTTTCGGTTTAATTGGAAGTTCATCTGAATAAACAACTTTTAACTTCTTTACACCACGCTTTTTCAACTCGCGACGCATAACCTTTGCCAACGGGCATCCACTTGTCTTATAAATGTCTGCTACCCTAAATCGACTGGCATCCAATTTATTACCGGCTCCCATGCTACTGATAATTGGTGTTCCGACTTCTTTTGCTTTCATAATCAACTCTATTTTAGCTGTTACAGTATCTACAGCATCTACAATATAGTCATAGTCTTCAAAATGAAATTCTTCCGCATTCTCCGGCAGGAAAAAACACTTATGAACTTCCACTTTCGCATCCGGATTAATATCTAAAATACGTTCTTTCATCACATCTACTTTATATTTTCCAATGGTCTTTCTTGTCGCGATAATCTGTCTATTTAAATTTGTCAAACAAACCTTGTCATCGTCAATCAGATCAAAAGAACCCACCCCGGAACGAACCAATGCTTCACACACATAGCCGCCGACCCCGCCGATTCCAAACACTGCCACCCGTGCTCCTGCAAGACGCTCCATTGCTTCTTTTCCTAATAATAATTCTGTCCTTGAAAATTGATTTAACATTGCTTCTATCCTCATTTTTTTATAAACTGTATTCTTTGTTTATCATATCGTTTTAGTAGGCAATTGTCAACCAAGGGCTGAGGCAAACAAATTCACTTGCTGTTTAGTTCACGACAGCCTCTAAGCAAGAAAAGACTATGCACTCCTGCTCAGCTTCGTCGGGCAAGCCCGACTCCAATTCGCTGGATTGCATAGTCTTTTTCTTGCTTTAAGGTGTATCGTGGTTGAAATAGATGGAATGATGAAGAAATATGCTTTTCTGGTGTCTGATGTATCTATATTCTAGGTTTATTCGCTTGAGCAGATGCTTTTTTGATAACTGATGTATCTACAATCCCTTAATATGCTCTGTCGCAGATACTCTTTTGGCAGCTGACGTATCTGCAAGACCTTGATATTCGTTTTTGCAGATACTCTTTTTTTAGACCAATGTATCTACAATTTGCTCTTTTCATGACTTGCAGATGCTTTTCGTCCTGCCTGGCATGTGTAATTGCATCTACATCTTGCTTTTTCTAGGATTTGAGGATACTTCCTTTGCAAATTTTTCATCTGCATCCCACATTTTCCATACCTTGCGGATACTCTCTAGCAAAATTACGCATCTTCAATCTCCAAAAATCCACTATCGCAGATACCACCACTTAATATTCCTTGAGTTCTATTTAAATAACTACTAATTATTAAATTTAAATGAAGGTTTATCTATTATTTTGAAATACGAACACGCTCATGTGCAATCCATATGGTTTCCGTTTGCAGACATTGTTGCGCCTGTATCTTCAAGTTTTATTTCTCGTTTTCTGCCTGATATTTCTTATATTCTTCTACAGGCATATCCATGCCGGTATATAGTTTATAAGCTGCAACTCCCTGCCACAGAAGCATACCTTTTCCGCCAATAGTTTTTGTGCAACCAGCTTCTCTTGCTTCACGAAGGAGTTTTGTTTCTTCTGGATTGTATACAACATCACATACAATCAAATCCGGACGAAATACAGATTTATCTGTGATTAGAGAAAAATCTTCATGAGGTTTCATTCCTGCCGATGTTCCATTTACCAGAATATCCGCTTTTGCAATTTCTTCTTTTAATTTATCCTGATCATCCAGACAAAATACTTGCACATCGCAATCAGGCACTTCATTTTTCAGCTTTGCTGCTGTATTTTTTGCACGATCTAGAAAAGGATCATTTGGATTAAAAATAGAAATAGATGCTGCTTTGTCCAATGCACACTGCACCTGGATAGCTGTTGCAGCTCCTCCCGCACCTAAAACTACCATTTTCTTTCCTTTTATATCTACGCCATGATCTTTCAGATTTCCTACGAAACCGATACCATCCGTCATGTGTCCAACTAGTTTTCCATTTTCATTAACGATTGTATTTACAGCGCCAATGATTCTTGCTGCAGGTGATAATTCATCCATGTTCTGGGCTGCTGCTGTTTTGCATGGCATAGTTACATTGCATCCTCTCATCTTAAATAAACGCATCGCATCCAATGCTGCCGGCACCTGATCTTCTTTGATATCAAAAGCCATATAGCTGTAATCCAGGTTATGATAACGGAAACAGAAATTGTACATATCCGGAGAGCCTGAATGTCCTACCGGACTTCCAATTAATGCCAATAAACCTGTTGTTCCTTTAATTCTCTGTTCCATCTTTTATCCTCCTATTAACTCCTGCATTTTTGCATCAGTTAAATCACTAAACTATTATGTAAATTTTATTTATCATCCATCTGACGCAGCTTAAGAATCAGCTCTTCGCAAATCTGCGATTTGTCTTTTCCGTCTGTTTCGATGATAATATCTGCTGCCGCCTCATATTTCTCTCTTCGTTTCTCCATCAGCTCTGCAATAAATGAAACTGTCTTATTATTTTCAATCAGCGGGCGGTCGTGACTGTCTTTGACACGCTCTAAAATGGTTTCTGGTTTTGCTGTCAGAAGAACTACCCGTCCGTTTTTCTTCATTTCAGCAACATTACATTCTCTCATTGGAGTTCCGCCACCGCAGGAAATCACTACATTAGTTTTTGACTGCATCTCGATAAGAAGATTGGTCTCCAGATTACGAAAATATTCTTCTCCGTGTATTTTAAAAATATCAGAAATAGTCATACCTTCTCTTTCTGCGATAATCTGATCCATCTCAATAACCTCCATGGCAAAGGATGTTTTCAAAAACTCAGAGATAGTACTCTTTCCTACTCCCATGAATCCGATCAGGACAATATTATAGTTAAATTGTTCTCCCATTCTTCTTATCCCCTTCTTATCTGATTATTATTTTTGTTATTATAGCAGGTGTTTTTCTATATCACAATACATTTTGACGATTTTCCACTTTAAATCGTTAAACTTTTATGTATGATGTCCAGAACCTGTTTCAATTCATGGACACCTATCTGTCCCGGAGCAGAAGCTTTGGAAGCAGCACCAAAAGTCAGTGCGGATCCAAAGGTCTCACCTGTAAGACGGCTTACAACCCCTGTTCCTGCCATAGACATAGTAATAATCGGGCGATCTGCATACTGTTCAGACATTTCCAAAGTAGCTTCTAATAATGTCAGAACATCTTTTTTACAAATTGGCATAAGAGCAATCTTTGGAATATCCGCATCAAGAGATTGCATTTTTCTGAGACGACGTACAATTTCGTCTTTCTCCGGAGTTTTTGCGAAGTCATGATTCGATGCAATCACTTTTACACCATGTGCATGAGCATGAGCAATAATAGAGGATACAATTTCATCCCCAGTAAATGCCTCCACATCAATCAAATCCACAAAACCGCTTTCTGATACAGCTTTGTTCAACTGTGCATATTGTTCCGAAGAAATTTCTTTTTCTCCGCCTTCCTTAGATGTTCGGAATGTAAAGAGTACCGGAATCTGTCCAAGAGCCTCTTTTAACTGACGGGCTGTATCCAGAACTTCCTGAATAGAGAACACATCTTCGTACCAGTCTACACGCCATTCTGCAATGTCTACCGGAAGAGTAATGAAGGTAGCTGCTTCATTCAGAATTTCTTCACGAGTCTTGCCAACGATAGGAACACAAATTTTCGGGCGTCCTTCACCAATCGTAATATTTCTTACTGTTACTGTATTCATAATAGGTTATCCTTTCTTAAAGCGTTGAATCATAATTGATATTTAACACCTTTTTCAAACTTTATCAAGAAATATTTCTTTCTCTGTCACCTGCTTGATGTGTTGTTTTTTCAAACGCAAATATACAAATTCGCGAAAAATAGTATAGAACACAGACAACAGTGGAATAAAAATAAGCATGCCTACAATTCCCATAAGATTTCCACCAATTGTAACTGCTGCCAGCACCCAAATCGACGGAAGCCCTACCGATTCACCTACAACATGTGGATAGATCAGATTTCCCTCAATCTGCTGCAGCACCAAAAATACTATAATAAATAAAACTGCTTGTTTCGGACTTACCATAAAGATTAAAAATGTTCCAACTGCACACCCAATGAAAGCCCCGAAAATGGGAACCAAAGCTGTAAACGCAATTAAAACTCCAATCAGAAGTGCATATGGCATCCTCAAAATACTCAATATAACACAAAACATACTTCCAAGAATCACGGCTTCTAAGCACTGCCCTGTAAGAAAGTTTGCAAATGTCCGATAAGTTAAAGAACAAACGTTAAGAATACTATCTGCTTTTTGTTTTTGAAGAAAGGCAAAAAATACTTTTCTTACTTGAACATGCAGCTTTTCTTTCTGAAACAGAACATAACAGGCAAAAGAAAATGCAATGAAAAAAGTTGCCAGTCCACTGACTATGGAACCAACTGCCGACATTGTCGTATTCATCATATTCCCTGCACCATTTCCAAGAACGCTTATTCCCCACTTGATTGCCTGATCTGAATTAAACTGTAATTGATTTACCAGCTTCATAATCTCCTGGTTATTATGGGAAAATTCCCGAATCCATCTTTGCATCTCCGGGACAAAATCAGCGATACTCATCATTAAAGTTCCCATTGTCCGTGTAAGCTGAGGAATTACACCAAACATCACCACTGCAATCACACCAATCACCAATACGATTGTAAGAAGCAGGCTTACCGGTCTTGCCAGTTTTTCAGCTGCCTTATTTTGCTTTTTAAAAATTTTCTTTTCTAAAAAACTCATTGGCACATTGGTCACAAATGCAATTGCTCCACCAAGCACAAATGGAAATATAATCTTCCACATTGCTTTTAGTACATCGAGCACCACGTCAAACTTCCACAAGGCAACCACAAGAAATGCTGTAAATACAATCAGTTCCCGAATTTTTTTAATCGTTATTTTGCTTAATTCCACAATCTTCCTCCTCGTTTTAAAATACAGATGCCATAGATTTACATTCAAGTCGAGCAGCGCGAGACTTGGCGCGTGATTCTGGTCAGCGTAAGCTGACACATTCTTTACAGAATCACTGCGCATCCTCGCGGAGCGTTTATCTCAGTCGGAGATTGGACTCCCACTGAGACAAATTTGCTGTTACTCACCACCTGAAAGAGGTGGGAGTCTTCTCGACTGAGATAATCACTCAAAATTTCTGGTAATATTTGCAAGCCATTTCTTTCTGAAATAGTGAATAAATACCACAGGCATTTTTTCAAACTCATCCAAAGTCATAACAAAGTAAACCCAGATAGGCGGTAATTTTAAGACATACGCTGCAATAAATGTAGTAGGAACTGCAACAAGCCACATAAATACGAAATCTATAATCATTCCAAATTTAGAATCGCCGCCTCCTCTGAAACATCCACATATAAGACAAGTATTAATGCCTTCTCCTACCAGACGCCAGGTTGTCATCATTATAAAAACGCCCAGATAATAAATGGCAGCCTCTGTCAGTTTATCCCGATAGAAATCTAATATCAACGGGCGAATTGCCAGAATAATGACACAACCTATCAGACTTACAATAATTGTTATTCTGAGCATGCGTTTCCCATATTCTCTGGCTGTATCAATGCGATCTTTACCCAACTCCTGGCTGATAATAATAGTAGTTGCGTTGGCAAACCCGCGACAGGCAATAGCACCAATATTTACCACCATAACAGCAACGGCATTTGCAGCGACCATATCATCGCCAATATGACCAAAAATTGCTGCAAATGTTGAAGCAGCGAAACTCCAAACAACATCATTTATTACGGCCGGAGCAGCAATTTTCATAAAGTCCTGAAACAAAATTCCTGATTTTGCAAAGAAGTATTTTATCCGGAATCTGACATCAGAACTCTTTAATGAGTAGATAAGGCAAATCACTACTTCTGTGATTCGGGCAATAACAGTACCAAGGGCAACACCGGTAACGCCAAGCTTTGGGAATCCAAACAGGCCAAAGATAAAGGTCGCATTACAAAACACATTGACACATAAAGAAACAATGTACGTAATAGAAGGCAGCATTATTTTTCCAATACTTCGAAGAGCACTCATAAAAACTTGTGAAAATCCCATAAATATAAATGAAAACGAAATTACCTTCAAATACTCACTTCCGGCTGCAATCGTACCTGGACTATTTGTAAAAATCTTCATAACCATTGTTGGCATGGTGAATGAAACAACGAAAAATATAAGAGAAACAATCAGCGAAATCCGTTCCGCCAGACCAAGAATCTTTTCTACTGTTTTTTTATCCCCTTTTCCCCAGTACTGAGCACACAAAACAGAAGTACCTGTAGCCATACCATAATATAAACAGAACAGAATAAAAGTATACTGGTTAGCAAGTGATGAAGCTGACATAGCAGTCTGGCTTACATATCCAAGCATTACCGTATCAGCAATATTTACCAATGTTCCTATCAGATTTTGAAGCATAATTGGAAATGCTAATTTTGATGCATATTTTAAGAAATCCTTTTTATTTAACATGTAAATCGTTCTTCCTTAATCCTAACAATTTGTAATATTGTAATATCGTGAACTACCCATTGTCTAAAGCCAATGGGCTTCCTGCTTCGCAGACCTCGTAACCTACTATCTCCACAGGCGTTAATTCGGACAGTCCCTGTCCTATATTGTTATTCCTTTTATGCTATTTGTCTTAATCCTTCTTCCAGTATATTCTTTGCCGCATTGATATCTCTGTCATGATTTGTTCCGCAAACAGGACATATCCATTCCCTTACTGATAGATTTTTCGTCTCTGTATTTTGGTATCCACAGGCTGAACACAGCTGACTACTAGCATAAAATGTATTTATCTTGATATATTTTCTGCCATTCCACTTTGCCTTATATTCTAACTGTCTTGTAAGCTCATACCATGATACATCACTTATAGACTTTGCCAAATGATGATTTTTTACCATGTTTTTTATCTGCAAATCTTCTGAAACTATCACTTGGTTTTCGCTGATAATCTCAAGGGACATCTTGTGCAGATAATCTTTTCTGGTATTTGTTATTTTTTCATGGCATAATGCTATCTTTTTCTTTGTTTTGTAGTAATTTTGACTTCTTTTCTCTTTATGCGCTAACTGCCTTTGCAGTTTTATCAGTTTCTTTTCGTATTTCTTTCCAGCTGAAGTAATACATAACTCCTTAATACCTAAATCTATTCCTGTATTTTGATTTACATGTGGCAGTTCCACATGTTCTGTTTCCACTAAAATTGATACATAATATTTTCCACTCGGAATTTGTGATATCGTTGCCGATTTTATCTGCCCGCTAAAATTTCTATGCAGTTTTGCTTTTACATTTTTTAATTTAGGCAGTTTTACTCTATTTTCCTCGAAATCTACTGCTATATTGCCATTCGTAAAATTTGTTGTATATGACTTGTGATTATCGTGTTTACTCTTAAACTTCGGATAACCTGCATGTTCCTTAAAAAATTTCTGATATGCAGCATCCATGTTGTAAATCGTATTTGTCAGAGCAAATTTATCCACTTCTTTCAGCCATTCATATTCTTTCTTTAATTGTCTGTTGCAGTAATTGTTACAGTCAGTTTTACTAACTGATTTTTTCTCTTTCTCATATACTTCTTTCCGGTATGCCAGTGTCTGATTATATACAAAACGGCAACAGCCAAATGTTTTTGCAATTTGTATTTTCTGCTCATTATTAGGATATATTCTGTATTTATATGCCTTTAACATCCACTGTCACCCTCTTTCTCAACCTTGATTTTCTATGTATCTGATAATAACACTGTGCCTTTGACATATCTCATATGAATACTGCTTTATATCATCTGATATCTGTCTCGAAATCAGTAATTTCTTCCTATATTTGCAGACGAAAATAATGTGATATTGTAATAGGTATTTGTGTCTGTTTTGGGATTTCCATGTTCCCATGCCATGAGTATACAATAATTTCTGATTTTTAGCTACCTTAACCCACCGTCTAAAGCCAGTGGGATTGCGGTAGCCTTATTTCAAGTCATGCTAACATCTATCTTTAAAAATGTCAAAATAAATTCTTTTTCTTATTTATTTTTTGGCTTTATTCCCCCAGAATACAGTATTCATATAATATTCTAGAACAATTTAAACCTTGCTACATCTTCATGTGGATTTACTTTCGCCATACCTATCTCATCATATGTTGCCTTAGTATCTGCAGATGTTATATCCACATCATCAAGTTCAATCCTGACATTAATGTAATCATCCGGTTTTTTGTTGGGACAAAAGAACAACCGTCTCAACATGCACCGACATTGGAAATTGATCTACCGCCCTGACTCTCTCCAGGCAATATCCTCTCTCGCACAATATCTTCAAATCTCTTGCCAATGTCGCCGAATCACAGCTTACATAGACAATTTTATCTGGCTGCATCTCTGTCATCGTATGCAACAATGTCTCATCACATCCTTTACGTGGCGGATCTACCACAATAACATCTGCATGAGCTCTTTCTCCGTCATGTGTTTTTGCATATTCTTCATAGTATTTTGGCAAAATTTCTTCTGCTTTTCCAACATAAAATTCTGCATTTTCAAATCCGTTGATCGCTGCATTTCTCTTAGCATCTTCAATGGCCTGTGGAATAATTTCAACTCCATAAACCTGTTTTGCTTTCTGTGCTAAAAATAATGAAATCGTTCCAATTCCACAGTACAGATCCCAAACTGTCTCATTTCCTTTTAAATCCGCATATTCCAATGCAAGCCCGTACAATTTATCTGTCTGTACAGGATTAACCTGGTAAAATGACAGTGGAGAAATCTGATATTTTACATCCCCGATGTAGTCTGTAATATATCCTTGTCCCCAAATTATTTCATAAGAATCACCCATGATGACATTTGTTCTTTTTGTATTGGAACTAAATGTAATACTTGTCATTCCTTCCAGTTCTCGCAATGTTTCTACAAGCTCTTCAACATGTGGAATGTGTTTTCCAGTAATTACATAACAAACCATGATTTCTTTTGTTGTAAATCCATACCGGATAAGAGCATGACGAATCAGACCTTTTCCTGTCTTCTCATCGTATGACGGAATCTGATATTTTTTCATAAACGAAAGGGTCTTCTCCAATATTTCTTTGTTGACCGCCACTCCAAGTGCACAGTCTGTATTTGCTATAATATCATGTGTTCTGCCCGCATAGAATCCTGTAATTGGATTCCCCTCTTTATCTGTTCCGAATGGAAATTGGGCTTTGTTTCGATAGTGAAACGGCTCTTCCATTCCGACAACCGGCTCCATGATTTTTTCTAAAAGTTCTGGAGAAAATCCACCGATTCTCTCCAGATTACCACGTACTTTATTATGTTTAAATTGAAGCTGCTGCTCATACGACATTTCCTGAATCTGACATCCGCCACATTTTCTGGCAAATGTACAGACTGGTGTCACACGATCTTTCGATGGTGTGATGATCTTCATCAGTCTTGCGTAACCATAATTTTTTTTAGCTTTCATAACCTTCGCTTCTACTACATCGCCAATTACAGCATCTTTAATAAATAATGTATATCCGTCTACTTTTCCGATTCCTTCACCATTGACACCAATGTCTTCAATGGTTACAATCGCAGTTTCATTTTTCTGCATCATGATTTGCTTTCCTCACTCAATGATGTTTTTCTAAGATTTGATTCAAACAGACGATTATATCCCAACCAGTCTGTTCCTGATTTATCTTTGAAAATCTCCTTCAATGTCTGCATCTTTGCATCTGCATTATCTGCCAGATTCAGTGCCACAGCTTCTGCCAGTGCCGGTTTCTTTGGTGAACCATATTCTAATTCTCCATGGTGTGCTACGATGCAGTGTTTCCATTCATTTGCCAGTTTTTCCGGAAAATCTGGAATTGTACGGATTGCCTCTCCTATCATCTCAACTCCTATCACAATATGTCCAACGAGCTGTCCAATGTCTGTATAATCATTGTCTGGGAAATTTGACAGTTCTTTCGTCTTTCCAATATCATGACAAACTGCTGATGCATACAATAAGTCTGCATTTAAAATATCATATGCATTTGCAAAGTATTCGCACATCTTAGTCACGCTCAAAGTATGCTCCAAAAGCCCTCCTGCAAATCCATGATGAACTGTCTTTGCTGCTGAATGTCCTTTAAAGGATTTGATAAATGCTTCGTCTTTTACAAAATAGTATTCTACAGCCTGTCGTAAATATGGATTGGAAATTTTGCGAATATACCCCAGTAATTCCTCATACATACCATCTACACTTTTTTCTGAAGTCGGCATGTAGTCTCCCGGATTGTATTCATCTTCACTTGCAATACGAAGCTGTTTGATATTTAACTGTAAATTATTATTGTATGTAATTACATCTCCGACAACTTCAACAAAGTCCTTCTCGTCGTAATCTGCAATCCCCTGAGAGTTCGGATCCCATATCTTTCCGTCCAACGTACCTGTCTTATCCTGTAAGATAAGGTTATCATATGGTTTTCCGTTTCTTGTCTCGGCTGAGCGTTTTCCTTTACACAGATAAATACTTCTGATCGTTTCACCCTCATGCAGCTCTTTAATATATTTCATTATTATTTCCTCTTTCTCTATTCTTTACTTCCTATCGTGACATTATATGTCACTTCTACATATCCATTACTTCCACGGCGTTGTCCACGGACTTTTATTGTTTCACCCACGGTACACTTTTCAATCGCTTTTGTATATGATGCTGTTCCTGTCACGGTCATTCCTTTAATTTCCTGAATAATATCTCCATGCTGGATTCCCGCATCCATCGCCGGAGAATCTGACTGTACATTCGTAATATATACTCCGATTGGTATGTTCTGCTGTTCTGAAATTTCTTCTGTCACAGCATTTCCATACGCTCCCAGATATGGTACACTTTCTCCGTTTAACATCATCTCAAGCACTTCCTTCAAATCTGAAATCGCAAGTGCATTTGCTGTCCTGCTTCCTGTGTCCTTCAATATATCACTTCGGATCAACCCTAATACTTCTCCGTTTAGATTCACAAGAATCCCTGTACCGCCTTCGGCTAAAGAAATATTTGTACTGAGCACCTGACACTGGCTGTCATCAAATACCGCCTCCTGTGATTTGGAACTGATCACACCATAGCTTAAGCCATCATCATAGCCAAATATGTATCCGAGTGCAATAACAACCTGACCTCTTTTGCAAGTATTTGAATTGCCAAATGTGGCTACTTCGATTCTCTTTTGTGTCGCATCGGAAACATTTTTCTTATCTATGCTAAACACTGCAATATTTCTATTCTTGTCTTGTTTTTTTAATGCCGCATCAGATTCTTCCTTCCCGTTAAATGTCACTTTCCAATGCGTTGCTTCTTTACAGATCAAAGCGTCTGTTAAAACAAGTATTTCCCTCGAATTTTCACCTACGATCACTCCTGAAGATTGTCTCAGATTCATAGTCTCTGTTGTCCAGTCCCCTTTTTCGGCCGCTTGAACTATTACAACACTTTTTTCTGCTTTCTCTGCTATAGAATACATGCTGTCCAACATTTCTTCATAGTGTTCTGCCGCAGTCTCGGTACTAAGCTGTGAATCATCTGCATCGTCTTGTGAATCATCGTCTTTTGCTGTATCTCCATCCTCAACAGGTATCGTTACCTTTGTCTCATCGTGATAAAATATCTCTTCTGCCCATGGTTTGAGCGCAAAAAAACTACAGCAGGCAAAAATCCCGAAAATTGTACCATACAATATATTCCGTATATATTGCATAACTCGGCTTTTCCCGCTCTTCTTTTTTGTCTTTACAGTCTCTTGAAGAAAAGAAAAGTTTTCTCCTGCTTCTTTTTGACTTTTCCTTGTATCTTTTTTCTCATCAGCACTTGAATTGTCACTGTTTTTTTCTTTCTGTTCCTTCGACATACGCTGCAGTCTCCTTTACCAAATCAGTATAACGTATTCCTGCGGATTGTTCAATATTATCCTTTCCAATGGATTGTAAATAAGCTATAATGAGGATTGGTAAAATAGTATTTTAATTAATATTTTTATAAAAAGGATAGATTATGAATCAGAAAACATTAACCAAATTAGAATATCATAAAATTATTGCCATGTTGGAAGAACAGGCATCTTCCTTCCGTGGCAGACAGCTTTGTCGTAAACTGAAGCCGATGACTAATCTGGATAAGATTAATACGTCTCAGGAACAGACTGCTGCTGCATTTACCAGACTGATTAAAAAAGGGCGTATTTCTTTCAGCGATGCCGCTCCTGTGGAAGAGTCCATGAAACGTCTGGAGGTTGGCGCAGCTCTCGGAAGCGGCGAATTACTCCGCATTCTCAAGCTTCTTCAAACAGCCGGACGTGTCAAAGCATATGGCCGTCATGACACACAAGATGAACTTACTGATTGTCTGGATGCCTATTTTGAACAACTAGAGCCTCTGACTCTTTTGGCAAATGAGATTGAGCGCTGTATCATCAGCGAAGATGAAATCAGCGATGATGCCAGCAGCACACTGAAGCACATCCGACGTAATATCAATAATATGAATGACAAAGTGCATGCTACCTTAACAAATCTTGTAAATGGTTCTCTTAGAACTTATTTGCAGGACCCGATTATCACAATGCGCGGAGACCGTTATTGTCTGCCGGTCAAAGCAGAATGCCGTGGAAATGTACAGGGTATGATCCACGATCAGTCTTCTACGGGTTCTACTTTATTTATCGAACCTATGGCTGTTGTGAAATTAAATAATGATCTGAAGGAATTATATGCGAAAGAACAGGAAGAAATCCAGGTGATCCTGGCTCGTCTAAGCGAGGATACTGCAGAATATATCGAAGAGATTCGAACAGACTATCGCTCTTTAACTGACTTAGACTTCATTTTTGCAAGAGGACGTCTTGCATTGGAAATGAACGGAAGCCGCCCGCTTTTTAACACCGAAGGACGTATTTATATCCGTGAAGGACGTCATCCGCTACTGGATGCACGTAAAGTTGTTCCAATTACAATTTCTCTCGGAAAGGATTTTACACTATTAATTGTAACCGGACCAAACACCGGCGGTAAGACGGTGTCTCTTAAAACTGTTGGATTACTGACATTGATGGGACAGGCAGGACTTCATATCCCAGCCGGCGACCATTCCGAACTGGCTGTATTTCATCAGGTTTATGCTGATATCGGAGACGAACAGAGTATCGAACAAAGTTTAAGTACATTTTCTTCTCATATGACGAATATCGTTTCCTTTTTGCAAGATGTAGATGAGAATTCTCTTGTTCTTTTCGATGAGTTAGGTGCCGGAACTGACCCGACAGAGGGAGCTGCCCTCGCTACTGCCATTCTCTCATATTTACACAAGCGTGGAATCCGAGCAATGGCTACTACACATTACAGTGAATTAAAAGTGTATGCATTATCTACTCCGGGCGTTGAAAATGCCTGTTGTGAATTTGATGTAGAAAGTCTGAAGCCAACCTATCGTTTATTAATCGGTATCCCTGGTAAGAGTAATGCTTTCGCAATTTCCAGCAAGCTTGGAATTCCGGATTATATTATTGAAGATGCGAAAAAACGGCTGACTGAACAAGACGTCTCTTTTGAAGACATGATGACTGATCTTGAGACAAGCAAACGCACGATTGAAAAAGAACGTGAGGAAATTGCTGCATATAAACGTGAGATTGAAGCTTTGAAGATGCAGACTCGCCAAAAACAAGACAAACTGGATGAACAAAGAGAACGTATCTTACGAGAAGCAAATGAAAAAGCAAACGCTATTTTGCGTGATGCCAAAGATGTTGCCGACGAAACAATTAAGAATTTCCGTAAATTCGGAAAGGAAAACATTTCCGCAGCTGATATGGAAAAGGAACGTGAACGACTTCGCAAAAAAATCAAAGACACTTCTGCTGCATCTACAATCAAAGCACAGAAGCCGAAAAAAGCTTATAAACCGTCCGATTTTAAACTTGGCGAATCTGTTAAGGTTCTCAGTATGAATCTGACAGGAACGATTAGTTCTAAACCAGATTCTCGTGGAAATGTAACCGTACAGATGGGTATTTTACGTTCTCAGGTAAATATTTCTGACCTGGAGATTATCGAGGATGTGAATCCATACAGTCCAAAAGCAATGAAGCGAACTTCGAAGGGTAAAATCAAAATGAGTAAATCACTTTCTGTAAGTCCAGAGATTAATTTACTTGGAAAAACTGTCGATGAAGCCGTTTCCGAATTGGGTAAATATCTGGATGATGCACTTCTTTCTCATCTGAACAGTGTCCGTGTCGTACATGGAAAAGGAACCGGTGCTTTGAGAAAAGGAATTCATGAATACTTACGCCGTCAGAAACACGTCAAGTCTTATCGACTTGCTGAATACGGCGAAGGTGATGCCGGTGTTACTATTGTAGAATTGAAATAAGGAGGAATTTGAAATGGTCACAAAACAGAAAATTTTAATCGTAGATGATGATGAAAATATTGCCGAGCTCATTTCTCTTTATCTGACAAAGGAATGTTTCGATACGAAAATGGTCTATAACGGAGAAGATGCACTCAACGCATTTGACACTTATCAGCCAAATCTTGTGCTTCTGGATCTTATGCTTCCAGGCATTGACGGTTATCAGGTGTGCCGCGAAATTCGTGCCAAATCTGCTACGCCTATCATCATGCTTTCCGCCAAGGGAGAAGTTTTTGACAAGGTGCTCGGGCTGGAGCTTGGTGCAGATGACTATATTTTAAAACCATTTGACTCTAAAGAAATGGTTGCCCGTGTACGTGCCGTTCTCCGCCGTTATCAGCCAGTCCGTCCGGAACCGGCTGCTGCCGAGAAGATTAAATGTGTAGAATATGACGGACTTATTATTAATTTGACCAATTACTCTGTCGTTTGTGATGGACAACAGGTCGACATGCCACCAAAGGAACTGGAACTGCTTTATTTTCTTGCATCATCACCAAACCAGGTATTTACAAGGGAACAATTATTAGATCAGATCTGGGGATATGAATATATTGGAGACACCCGCACTGTTGATGTTCATATTAAACGCCTTCGTGCAAAAATCAAAAATCATGATTCCTGGGGGCTTAGCACTGTCTGGGGTATCGGATATAAATTTGAGACAAAATAACTATGTTCTTATGCCGTACGGCCCTTTAGCTGTACGGCAATGATTATATAAAAAAATAAGAAAGGCTTATCTATCTATGAAAAGTACACTTAATTTAAAGTTTATTATTTTATATATTATTTTTGGATTTTTGAGCTTTTTCACTGCCGCCACTCTTGGAAATCAGCTTTTAATTGAGACTCTTAAAGTCAACACCGCACAAAACATGTACAAAGAGGCCAATATCCTTACAACCAATTACCTGCCTTCTTATTTTTCCGGCGAAACTACTGCCTGGTCTGTGCATACTCAATTAAGTGCAATGAAGATCTACATGAATTCTTCTCTCTGGTTTGTATCAGAAGACGGAACAATCATTACTGCCAGCAATTGGAATAATACAAGTGCGCCTTCTTCTATTGCTGATTTCGATCCGGCTGAAACCGCTGGGAATCAATATTTAATAGGTGATTATCATGGATATTTCAAAGAAAATATGATTACAGTCATCGCGCCTGTTATACAAGGATTTGATACCAAGGGATATCTTTTAATCCACACCCCTGTATCTTATATTGACAACATTTGTGTTCAGCTGATGAAACCTTTCTATATTACTATTTTCGTAATTTATATTATGGCATTTATTTTTCTGATTGGTTTTCAGTATTTTATACTTCTCCCTCTCCGACAGATTACAGATGCTGCAAAACAATATGCGCTTGGAAATCTTGAGTACGAAACTCCTGTACACACACAGGATGAGATGGGATATCTGTCAGCATCCCTCAATTATATGGCTGCCCAGTTAAAGGATATGGAAGACTATCAAAAGAAAATCGTTGCAAATGTTTCTCATGATTTTCGTTCTCCTCTTACTTCTATGAAAGGGTATGTTCAGGCTATGTCTGACGGAACAATCCCGCCGGAATTATATGAGAAGTATCTCGGAATCATTTTATTTGAAACAGAACGTTTGACTGATTTAACCAATGACCTGCTCACCTTAAATGAATTTGATACAAAAGAACTTTTGCTTGATAAAACCGATTTTGACCTGCAGGAAATGATCAAGCATACCGCTGCATCCTTTGAAGGTGTCTGCACGCCAAAACACGTTTCAATTAAATTAGTATTGGTAGACGAAACAGTTCTGGTCCATGCCGACCGACGAAAAATCCAGCAGGTACTATATAACTTAATCGATAACGCTATCAAATTCAGCGACAGTGATTCTACTGTCACCGTCGAAGTCACACTGAAAAACGACAAGATTTTTACTTCTGTCAAAGATACCGGTATCGGTATTCCTAAAAATGACCAGGGAAAAATCTGGGAACGTTTTTACAAATCAGACCTCTCTCGTGGAAAAGACAAAAAAGGAACCGGCCTTGGGCTCTCTATTGTAAAAGAAATCATACAAGCTCACGATGAACATATTAATGTCATCAGCACAGAAGGTGTCGGAACAGAATTTATTTTTTCGCTTACTCGAAGCTAAGGCAGGCGTCCCCTTTGGCTCTATTTATACAACATATTCTGAATTGATTCATCTTCTAGGTTATCTTTTGTAACCCAGATATATCCTGTATCTACAACTGCTTCATTTCCACTCTGCAATACGGTTCTCGCTGCTGCAACAACGGAAGCATATCCCATACCAAATGGATTCTGCACTACAAGTCCTGAGATTTCTCCATTCTTCATTGCAGCAGTTTGTTCCTCACTGATATCAAATCCTACAAGTGCCACTTTGCCTGCGAGCTCTGTTTTTTGCAATGCTTCCAGAGCAAAAATTGTTGAGGATTCATTTGTTCCAAACACACCTTTTAAATCAGGATATTTTTTCAAATAATACTGCATTACTTCATCATCTGTCATCTTCTCTACTGCTGCCTTTTGAAGGTCTTCTGACATATTTGGATCCTTTTCTACTGCAATCTTCTTTTTCAAATCATCCAGCTTATCACAATATATCGTTTCTACGATTGATACAGACGGATAATTATTTTTTATCTCCTCTTCAAAACTTTTTGCTCTTTCTTTTGCTGTCTCAGAATTGGAATCATGTACAACAAGGATAACCTGTCCTTCATCTCCTATTTCGTTGGCCAATTTATATGCTCCTGTGCGGGCTGCATCTTCATTATCAGTCTTTACGATACACTGGATTCCTTTATACTCATTTCCCGAGTCCAGTGAAATGACCGGAATTCCATTTGCTGTTGCCGAGTCAAACTGTACACTGCATGCAGCACTGTCAATACTTGCTATTCCAACCGCATCCGGATAGCGCGACAGCTCTTCATCCAGAATATTCACCTGCTCATCGATGTCCTCTGACTTTGCCGGTGCATTATATGTAACTTTAATCTTATCGCTGCCTTTATAGCCAAGCTCTTTATTTAAATCGTCCGCAGCCTGCACAACACCTTTTTTAACATTCGTCCAATAAGATGATGAATCATCTTTTCCGATAATTGAAATATATGTACCCGGCTCAAGATTCAAGCCTTCCACATTATTATATGCCGCAGGTAATATCGCATTAAGATTCCCCTGGTATTCTGGCTTTTCCGTTTCTTTTCCGGTAAATGTTGTTGTCTGCTCCTGCTGTTTTCCACATGCACATATCATGAATGTCGTTGCCATTACAACTGCTGTAATAGTCATCCATCTTTTCTTCATTCATTATCTCCCCTTTTTATAACAAATCATTGTATTTACTTTACTGTACCTTACTTATTGTACACGATTATTGTGAAAATAAAAGGAATTTTTTCTTAAATCTTTCTTTTTTGCAACTTATATTGTAATAATTTTCTGCTTGTATATTCTACACATTTGTATTAGAATAGAGGATAACAACAGAAAAATGTTGTAATTTTTCGAAGGAGGTACATACTATGGCACGCGTAATTAGTGATGAATGTGTAAGCTGTGGTACTTGCGAAGGCGAATGTCCAGTAGGCGCTATTTCTGAAGGAGATGGCAAATACGTTGTAGATGCAGACGCTTGTGTTGATTGTGGAGCTTGTGAAGCTGCATGTCCTACAGGAGCTATTTCTGAAGCTTAAGAATCATATTATAAAGCAAAGTGATCACAAAAAAGAAAGCCTTACTCATCTGATATCAGATGGCGTATGGCTTTCTTTTTTATTGCTTTACTTGTTTTTTCTCAATATTTCTTTATAACCTCGTTTTTATCGTTACTGTTCCCAGTAACTTTTTGTCTTGTCTGCGCAGAATTTGACGAACGATTTTCCCTCGCAATAAGTATACTCTATGCTATACTTGTTTAAGGAACATGATTCATATTTATATCATTTCTATTAGACTTGTTATCCGAATATCTTAAGGAGGTATCTATATTTTATGGGTGAAGTCAGATTTATGATTTCTGAGGCCGCTAAACAAGTTCATGTTGAAGCTCATGTACTTCGTTACTGGGAAGATGAACTGGATTTGAAAATCGGCCGTACAGAAATGGGACACCGATACTATACTGAAGATGATATACAACTATTCCGATGTATTCAAAGACTAAAAGATGAAGGCGTTATGCTAAAAGATTTGAAACCTATGATTCATGAACTAACACTCGCAAAAGAAAAATTAATCGAGCCAAAAGAAACCGCTAAACTTCCGGCAAATGTAACATCCACTGATATCACTAAAAAAGAAGTGGACTCTGCTGATGTAATTCCTATCACTCAATTGGAACAGGTTCGTAATCTCATTGGGGATGTATTGACAGAAGTTGTAACTGAAAATAATAAAACGCTGGAAACAAACATTAGCAAAAAAGTAACTCAGGATGTTCTGCGAGAGGTAGATTTTCTTTTTCAGGCAAATGAACGTCAGGAAGAAGAACACTATCGTAAACTTGACACCTTGATCCGCCAACAGCAGACAATTCGAAAAGAGGCCGTGAAAGATACTCCTCTCACCCGCCTTCGAAAAATTCTTACATAGGGGGGAACCGGAAGGGACGGGGTTTAGTGGCTCTTTTGCTCGCAAAAGAGCCA
>OFDJ01000058.1_pt1 | contig 59079 bp, 70 predicted proteins | sample 1520901 | NCBI WGS metagenome assembly OFDJ01 (sample SAMEA2699035, study PRJEB24076) | metagenome | biome: Human gut stool | place: Spain | collected 2012-11-19 | reverse complement strand
GCAATTTTTTCTATCGTATTTCCAAAGTTATCTGCTCCCTCTATACCTGTATCTGATAAATTTGATGAAATCTCCATAATTTGATTTTTGCAAGTTTGTGTCAATTCTCCATCATTTCCTATATCCACTTTTATATTATAAATTTTACCAGTTGAACTTTCAAGCGATGTGGATATTTTAGTAGAAATATCAATTGCTCCTTGAGGACTCATCATTGTTCCCAGTGAAATTTCCTTATCATACTCCACACCCACATCCATAATTTTATTCAGATAACCAAGCGGCTCCATTACATTATAGACATATTGATTTCGTGCTATTTTTACCTTTGCCCGAAGATTTTCTTGCGCTATTTCCTCATCTGTTTTTGTCGATACGGCATCGAACTTTTTAAATCCAGTATCTCTCCCTGAATATGCATCTTTATCCAGTGGGAACGAAGGTGATGAAGAAAATGAGTTCAACTCACAAAATTGATCAAATGCCCAGTTCTTCGGCATCGAATATCCCAAATTACAGCTAAATCCAGTTGACATATCTGCCACAAATGATTTACTTGCCAATCCTGCTTCATAAACTTTAGTACATACATATCTTGGTGCATAAATGCCGACTTTATAATTTTTATCATTTGTCGAACTGAAAAAGATCATGTGAATCTGTTCAAAATAAGGTATAATAAATGTATCAATCTGATATGAATAACAATCAAAATCCACTGCAAAGTATATAGTCGTTCCACTTGGTATACCGATTCTCTCGGCTGCTAAAATTGCTGTCTGTGCATCAACACTTCCCTGGGACGGATCCTTAAAATAGTTTAATTCATATCCTCCATCCTGATATATCGGGAATACCGATAATCCTGCATTTTCAATGTTTTTCACTTCTGTTGATGTCAAATATTTCGGTGTATGTTCTTTTCCAACAGAACCTGTCAGATAACGTCCTACATGAGTATACCCTGCATTTTTTATATCTAATGCCTGTTGTTTATTTAATACTGTTGCACAGTCACACGCTTTTGCTGCCCTGTTTGTATCGCCTTTACTCGTAAGCAATGATTTCATAGTAGAAACATTTACTTTTCCTTTTGTTACAAGTCCAATTCCTGTCAGACCATAAAACTCCTGAAATTCTGACACCTTTGACTCTGTAGTCGAATCAAACACGCCATCGAATCTTCCCGGATTATATCCGTTAAAATATAGTCCGTATTGAGCAATCTTATTAAATGGAACATATTTCGTCGAGTTCTGTCCGTTCTGTAATGTACCCGGAAACGCATTTGTTGTTGCATCGCCAAAATTAACTGAATTCAAATCTGTAATTAATTCAGTTGTAACTCCTTCAGCCGCCTGCAATGCACCAACTAAAGACAAAATTGTCTGTCTTGAGGCAATTCCATCACAAGGTCCAACACCAATAACATCTGACCAGTCACTATTTAATTGCTGTTGAATAAGAACAATATTGGAATCCCCACCAGAAACCTTTGTAAACCAGTTTAGGGATAACAATCCAGACCAAACTTTCCAATCAATTTTGCCCGTAACTTCCAGTCCTGCATTTTCCTGCATCTTTTTAACTGCATTTACTCCTGATGTATAATAAATTCCAGTAATTCCTCCAGCAGCATATCCTTTGCAAAACAGAGCACACTGAATCAAGCATACATTAACCTGCGGAGTATCATTCGGATCCATTTTTGTAATAATGGCTAACTTCTTCATGGTATTAATAGTAAGTGGTCCAACCGTTCCTGTAATCGTTGAGATTCCATTCTGAATCTGAAATGCACGAATGATTCCCTGCATCACGGCTGTTCCGGTCTTTCCATCTTCATCCAGTTTTACCCAATCCTTATGTCCACCAAACATCGCATTTAAATATTTTTGTGCTGCTTTTACATTCTGATCACTCATATTCACTACCTCCTAATTCAAGTCAATTATAAAGATTTCTAACTCTTTATATGTCTATCACTAAAAGTTACAATAACAATTTATCAATCAACTGTGCCTATTTTGTGACTATTTTCCAAAGGATTCATTAACTCCCTTATAAAATCCTTAACAAATTATGAAAGAAACCATCAATTTATCACCCCATATCCCATTATAGAACTGTAATCTACTGCATAATTTCTCTGCCGTACCTGATCACTGGAATTTCCCTCAATCGTGTAAACTCTTCCACCTTCACACTTTTCTACTATTCCTACATGATCCGATGTTCCATCATGATCCCAGTCAAAAAAGATGATCATTCCAGCTGTCGGAGTTGTTCCGCCACTCTGCCACTTATTCTTTCCCTGAAACCAGGACACTCCATCACTGCACAATGAGAATTTAGGAACATTCCCACTTGCAATCAGACCGCTCTGATCCGCACACCAGCTTACAAAACAGGCACACCATTCTACCCGACTGTCAAATCCGTACCAGCTCCAGAACTTCTGACCGCCACTGTTTCCAAGCTGCCCCATTGCAACCGACACAATCTGCTGATTACCAAACAAACCAGCAAACAGGCTGCCACCGGAATAATACCGCATCACATGGGGAACGTATTGGGGATCTCCGTAACTGCTCCATCCATGCGAAGCTGCCTGTTCCTGTGAAAACTGCAATGCATTGGCTTCTGTATAACCGCCTCTTTGCAATGCCCATCCTATGTAGCCATTTCCATAGTTATATCCCTGCCATGCAAGTTTCAGCTTGTCCAGATCCTGTGGACTGCTGCATCCTGCCTGTCTGATACAGTCTGCAAAGGTCTGTACTCCAACCTCTATCGAATAATCCGGATCAGTAATAGAACCAGGAGTGTGTGGGAATCTTGTATTATATGGACTTTCCGAACACTGCATCGGGTCTGTTCCCCTGCCTCCAGATTCCTGCATCATGATGGCCTGTATCGCAGACACATATTCCGGAATGCCGTATTGGGATGCATACTGCTGTATCACAGAAGTATACGCAAGCACTTCTTCACTTAGGGATTCGGAGCTTTCCGAACTACTGCTGAAAGCTGCTCCTGCAATGATTCCCACAATCAGAATAAATACCAGAAGAAATGCACCACCTCCGGCAGCAATCCATTTTCCCATTTTTTCAAGAGCTACTACCCCTTTTTGAATCGCTGCTGTAATTCCCTGTACGGATAACTTTGAACCCTTTCCAGTTACCTGAAAGACTGCTTTTCCACTTTCTGCCGATGCCTGTGCCGATTTTCTTGCCATCTGGACTACTCTTGCTTTCTGCATCGCCTGAAGGCTCTTTTCCACCTGCTGTTTCTGCATGGATGCCTGTGTCTTTATTTTCTCCTGAGACAGACCGGATACTTTTACCACTCTCGGTGCTGCTTTCACCTGCCGTTTACCATTCTCCTTGGCAAGTGCCGCCTGCTCCGGTTTCAGCTTGATTAATTTTTTTCCGCTTTCTGCCCCCTGCTCCATTGCTTCTTCAGCGGCTTTCGCTTCTTCCTGTCTGCTTTTTCTTTCCTTTATCTTCCTGTAGGTCACTCCGGCAAGTTTTTTTCCACCTCGATATGTGGTTTTTCCTATGGTTCTTCCTGCCACACTCGCCGCCCTGTACTGTACGGATTCTATTTTTTCAGTTCCATATTGTGTTGGGGAGTCTGACTGCCCACTGCTTTTCTCATGTAGTTCCCTTGGCTTTTCTTTTGCCTCCAGTACCGTCTGGCGAACCAGCTCTTTCGGAAGCCGGGCAGCCGGATTTCGAATCTTCGGATTCTTATCCCTTACCCGTTCCTTGATATCTCTCATCCGGTCACCCTCTTTCCGTATCTCTTATCTCATCGGGCAACATCCCGATGTTTCTTTTTTTCCTGCTGTTTCTGCAACTGCTCCAACTGTCTGATTGCTTCATTTGCCAGTGGATGCTCGTTGTAATATGGCACAAGTTCCAAATCCCCCCTGTCTTTTGATGACAACGGTAATGGATATTCCATGTCTGAATAAATTGATTCTGGATCATGGATAGAAAACTCAATAGCCGGACACATATTGGCAGATGTTCTACAATACTTCTGGTACTTTTTATATGCCTCTTCCAGCGTTCTGCATTTTGTATATTCTCCTAAATCATGGAACTCACCGCACTCTGCAGCATAAAAAGTTATCGTTACTTCTTCTTTTTTCTTCATTATGATTCTCCCGGTTTTGTTGTCATTAGTTTATAAAGGTCTGTATTCTTTGGAAATGTATTCTCAAATGGTACGATATTCCCAGAGCAACGGATCAGACCACTGCCGACCGATACATTTGTAATATAGGACAGTTGGTTTTCGGAAATATTCAAAAGAGTTGCCAGTTCTTCCCTGTCTGTACTTGCCTGATTCAAAAGAATCAAAAACTCACTGTTTGCCAACATCAGTCTTGCAGTGTCCGATTTCAGAAGTTCCTCAACATTTTGGGTTAAACCTGTCACGAATCCATTGTATTTTCTGATTCTCTTGTACAGTCGGTAGAAGAAATTTGCACTGTATTCATAGCGAAATAACAAATAAAACTCATCGGCAAATATCCATGTCGTTTTTCCTTCTTTCCAGTTCTGAATTACCCTGTTGAAAATACTGTCTAAGGTAACCAGCATTCCCAGTGGCATCAGCTGTTCCCCCAGTTCCCGGATATCATAATCCATGATCCTGTTCTTCTTATTCACATTGGTCGGCTGTGCAAAGGTGTTCAGGCTTCCATTGATAAAAAGTTCGGATGATAATGCCAGTCCTCTTGCCTCTTCTTCCGGCTGTAACATCAGCTGTCGGTACATATCTTTCAATGTCGGAACTTCTCCGGTATAACCACTTCGGATATAATCCCGGTACACATCTGCAGCACAGCGATCCAGGATTGACTTTTCTTTTGCTGACAGATTTCCTGCTCCAACCAACTGTTCGAACACAGACAGGATAAACTCCGATTTTTCAATCAGTGGATTCTTTTCATTGCCGTAGGCTGCGTCCATATCCATTGCATTCAGGTGATTGTCTGATGTCGCAGATACTTTTACAACCTGTCCACCAAGAGCCTCTACTAATTTTGTGAATTCGGACTCCGGATCAAGAATCAGGATATCGTCATCGGTACTCAATGCCAGATGCACAATCTCTTCTTTTGCCGAAAAGCTCTTTCCTGATCCACTGACGCCCAACCGGAAACTGTTTCCATTCATCAGTTTCTTCCGGTCGGCTACCAGAAGGTTCTTGCTGACTGCATTCTGCCCATAATAGATACCTCCCGGCTGCAGGATTTCCTGTGTATGGAACGGGATTAAAACAGCCGTTGATTCCGTTGTCAGTGTACGCAGCGCATTGAGCTTTCGCAGTCCGTAAGGAAGCACTGTATTGAGTCCGTCCACTTGCTGCCACTTTAATGTTGACATCTGGCACAGATGCTTTCTTGCCACCGACAGGAGCAGTTCTGTATCGGAATCCAGTTGCTTTTTACTGTCTGCCAGATGTACCATCGTCAGAATTCCAAACATCATCCGCTGGTCTCTGGTTGTCAGATCATCCAGCATTTCTTTCGTTTCTTTCCTCTGCAACTCCATATCGTATGGGACGATAGCTGAAAAGTTATTGTTTGCGTTCTGCCTTCTCTGCCAGTTGGTCACGTTGGTTTCCACACCAAGCAGTCGGTTCTGGATTTCCCTTACTGCTTCATCCGTAGGGACTGGCAGGATGTCAATCGACAACATCAGATTCCGGCTGAAGTCACACAGTTCTGAAATCATGTCATCTTTGACATAACTTGCATAATCCTGCATATACAGGACTCTTCCGTACCTGTCACCGATTTTAAAATGGTCCCGTTCAAATTCCATAGAATCCGGACACATCCAGTCCTTGAAACTTGTTCCCTTCTTGGCAAATTGTTTCAGATCAAATGGGAATGCCTGTGGGACATCTCCCTTGAAGAAATCCCTAAAAATCTGGAGCCGGCTCTCTGCGTCCAGTCCTTCTGCTGTGGACGATAACTTTGCCAGATGTGTTACGATGTCTGTTCCGATACGTGCAAAATAGGTTCTTGCATCATCAATCGATCTTTTATGTACACTGACGGTCAGATACCGTTCCTGATAGATGCTGTTGTTTGTTCCTGTAATCTTAGACAGGAGCATTTCGTTGTATTCTTCCCGATAGTGGTCCAGTCCATCTTCCTTCATTGGAAGCAGGATTGATTTTTCAAATTCTTCTTTATTGATTCTCCGGTTATTGATGGTAATTTTGGCAGAAATGCCGGAATCCAGTGAATTTAAGAGTTCAGAATAATCCAGAAACATTTCTGTCTTATTGTCCTTACTCGCAATATAATAGTTGATATCTGTAAAACGATATGTTTTTGAGAATTTCGTTCCCTGTTGAAAAATTCCATCCGCCCAGATTCGCTGGATGGGAATTGCCTGTTGGACGGATTTCGGAACTTTGAAGCGTTCCTTATCCATCCGAAGTGCCTGACTTAAGGTTTTAATCAAAGGCATCACTCCTTCCCTTGCGTTTCTTTCTCTGTTTTGCTTCTGCTTTTTGCTCCCGCTCTTTTATGATTTCTGCTCCATCCTTTTGATTCTTTTCTCCCAGCGAGATGGTCTCCTGCATGCAGGAGTAGTAGATATCTTCCGACTGAAACACCAGTTTCTTCGGATACAGCAATTCGGATTTGATCACTGCCCATAAAAACTGTTCGGCTGTCATACCATGATATTTGAAAAAGCCACAGGCAGCAAATGGAGCAGCACCAAGCACACACAGCCATCCGGTTATTTCCTGTCCGGTAATATCACGCATTCCAAAGTAAATTCCGACTGCTGTAAGAATCGCAAGAACAGAACACACACATTGTCTCAGGTCCAGTCCCATAAACATGGATTCCTGATAGTCCCTGATTTCTTTGTTCATCTTTACTTCCATAAATTATCGTTCCTCTCCCCTGTTTTGTTTCTTCGTTTTCTGTGGTTTTTCTTTCGGTACTTCTATCCCGGCAAATCTACAATGTTCTGCAACGCCTTCCGGATCAAATTCCGCAAGTCTTGCTAGATCAAACGCTACCTTCTGATAGGTTGCATATCCTGATCTTCCTGTTTCATTCAACACTTTTCCAAGTTTATGTTCCTTGATAAAATGAAGCATATCCTTGGTAAAATCTCCTGTTATAAAAGCCTCATTTGGCTCTAAGAACTGATAGGGCAGATTAATGGTTACATCTCCAAAATCTTCCCATTCTCTCCCTTCCTTATGGCAGAGTCCTACATATAAATTCCCATTGTTCCGATAAGAGCTCACTCGTATCGCTACTGTCTCACGTCCGAATTCCCAGTTATATCTTAATGTTTTCTTTGTATCCATATTTTTAACCTCCAAGTCCCATCATTTCTCTGACAATACGGTCAGATGCCTTAATTGCTCCAACCAACACCAGTAAATTAAATACCAGTTCTCCCACATAGTTCCACACGATTGTAACTGCACTCAGCTCTGTATCTCCGACAGCCGGAGGGCTTGCCGCATAAGCAGAAAAGATAATACACGCCAGTGCAATAATTGCCCCTTCCAGACATACGCCTACATAAGAACGAATAAAGTTCTTTCCGATGGACTGCGTGGGTTCTCCTGCAAATGAGGAAATCGGAATCGGGGCGATTGCCGTATACATATAGATTTTGAACATTCTGCCATACACTGTCAGAATCATTACAAATGACAATACAGTGATCAGCAGACTGCCAAGCAGTGTAACAATCCACAACGGAATGGATTCCAGCATTCCCACGCTCTCAATCTTATCTAAAATCTCCGTTGGCAGTTCCGTCACACTCCCTGCCATACTGGAGCCACTCATTACGGTTGTCACGATTCCCTGCACAATGGAAAACAGTGCCTGCATAAGTTCCATCCCGTATGTAATTGCTCCCTGAGCAAGTGCAAACCGGATAAATGCTTTTAGCACATGTTCCGGCTTTTTCAGATCTGTAAAACTGCCACACGTTTTTATAATTCCGGCTGCAAAAAATAACACCAGTAATCCATAGGCAATGGCTGTCAGTGCATCATTAATATTTACCATAATCCGCCAGATGCCGCCGCCCTTAAAAGTTGCCGGATTTTCGGTCAGCAGAGTCCACAGTTCTGCCATCTTTTCACTCCATGTGGATAGTGCTGAGTTTAGATTCTGTACAATCCAGTTATCACTCAAAAACTCTCACCTCCTTAAACATATTTTTGAATACAGGAGTACCTTCCGGCACTCCTGCTGTTTCCTGATATATTTTTTCAAAGAGGCTTACGCCATAATCAAATCGAGGATTTCTTTGGCGAACGTAATAATTACCCCTCCGGCCAGTGTCAGAAATCCATTTGCCCTCTGGCTTGGATCATGGCTTTTTAAAGACAGACCAACCTGCACAACACCAAATCCAAGCAAAATCAAACCGATCGCACGAATCAGAGAAAAAATAAAGGTAGACAGGTTATTGATAACGGACAACGGATCTCCGGCTGCGAATGCGGTCGTTGCTCCAACCGTTACGGTCAGTACCAGTGCCATATAAAGGCTCATCCACTTTTTCTGTTTTCTCCCCATCGGCATCGGGGTTATCATTTTTTCAGTTGTATTCTTTTTTGTTCTATTTTTTTCTCCTGTGAGAAGTTTCTTCAATACACATCACTCCAATCCATCAAAAAACTGCTATTCACCAAGGATGTCCTCGGTAGACAGCAGTTCGTAATCGTCTAATCTGTTAATGTCAATCTTTAGGTCGTCGTGAGCCAGTGGTGTTTTCGCATAATCATAAGGCGATGCACCACCGTCCTCTGTGTATCTGAAATTCACATGCTTTTTTAAATCATATTTATCGTCCATGATCGGACGCTCCCCACGAATAAACAAAATCGCTTTGCGGTTATCTAAAAGCCGTATTTCATCCGGTGTTAAAAGTTCCCTTCCTGTCTGCTGATAATTCACCGAATAGCTGCCGCTACGCCCTTTTGTCTGTCCGTAGGTATTGGTATCCAATGTCTCTTTTCCCAATAATTCCGAGACATACTTATGTCCTTCTTTTTCATTTCCACCCAGATATAAAAATTCATCGCAGTTGCCGATCAGACTCTCATACGAGTCTTTAAATAAGGCTTTCATCTGTGCAATGTTCTGGATGATGATACTGCAGGAAATCCCTCTGGAACGCATGGTTGCCAGAATCTTGTCAAAATCATCCGGCAAGGCTACGTTTGGCCATTCATCCATAATGCAGTGTACCGGAATCGGAAGCCTTCCTCCGTACTTCCGATCTGCCACATAATACAGTGTCTGAAACAGATTACTGTAAATCATGCCGACCAGATAATTCATGCTGGTGTCTGCATCCGGAATACAGCAAAACAGTGCTACTTTTTTCTCCCCAATACTGTATAAGTCCAGTTCGTCCGTACAGGTCAGGTTGGCGATTTGTTTCAGATTGAACGCTGCCAGACGGACACCAACCGATATCAAAATAGACTTTGCGGTCTTTCCAGAGACAAATTGTCAAGGACTTTTTCATCAAATTCACAAAAAATCCACAAAAAAGGTGCCAGAAGCACCGTATGGCTCCTGACACCTCGTTTGATAGATTACATTTTTCCGTTCAGCAGGTCTTTGCAGAGATACGCATAGTCTGGCAGCTGGTTGATATATGGCTCCCAGCGCCGCTTGATTTCGGCCAATTCCAGCGGATCGGCTGCTTCCAGTGCATGATCGTTGCCTGTCATATATAAAACATCCGTAGCAACATCATCCAAACACCTGCCGCAGAGATCGGCGGCTGATTCGATTCTGATACCGGTATCCACATAGACTGGATTGACGCCAATCGCCAGCCAGACATAGCCTACCTTGTCCGACCAGAGCAGTTCAAAATCAGGGCTTTGCCGCAGATGTTCCGCAAAGATCTCCTTTACTCGTTCAATTTCATGCTTCTCTTTTTCTGTGTAAAGCATTTTCGTGTCCTCCTTGACAAAAATTTTGGTGCGTACCATCATCAGTTTAGCACAAGGCGGCTTCGTTTATCAGTCTGTCACATCTGCTGAATTTCATTTTTGAGCATACGCTTGATTTTATCGCTCATGGTTTCTGTGCTGGTATTGCTGAAATGGACATGAACCTTGTAGGTTGTCTTGCCGATTTTCTTTACCATCGCTGGCGTGTTTTCCGGCGCTCTGGACACAGTAGCGGCGTCTGCCGCCTGCATAGTACGGGGTTCTTTGTTCATGGCGCTCCTTTCTTTGAGCGGGTCTGTGCCGCCCGGTAAAAAATCAGTCGTGCTTACTGTTTACAATGTCTTTTGCTGTCTGTCGGGTAGCACCGGCATTTTCTTCCCGGAAATTCTTCCCGTCAAAGAGAATCGGCGCACACCGTTCCAGAATACGGTCATAGATACGGGCGTGGGCCAGATCAGGCGGGTTTTTCAGCTCGGACAGTTTCAAGTTTGTTGTGATAATCATGGGCCTGCGGCTGCGATAGCGGCTGTCGATGACGAAAAACATCTGCTCCATAGCATATTCGGTACTGCGCTCTACACCCAGATCGTCAATGATAAGCAGGTCGTACTCGTCAAAGCTGGCGATAAAGTCGGCCTTGTCCTCGGAAAACATCCCGGTCAGGCGGTTCAGGATGGTGGGGAAGTTCGTCATCAGCACAGGCACATCCTGGTCAAGTAAGGCATTGGCAATACATCCGGCGAAAAAAGACTTGCCGGTTCCCACATCCCCGAACAACAGCAGGCCGGTGTTGTTTTTATATGCCTCCTTCCAGTTCTCCACATAGGCGCGGGCCTTGTCCATCAATGGGTTTTTGCCGTTGTCGTTGGCAAAGGTGTAGTCATAGAGATAGCGGTCTTGCAAGCCCTGTGCCTTTCGGCGTTTGATACGCTCCATGCGGCGCTGCCGTTCCTCGGCGGCCTTACGCTGCTCCTCAGCCTCCCGCTGGCACTGGCAGATGCAGCGCGGCATAAAGTAGTCGGGTTTCCCAAAGCATGGCACAACGGTCTGCCTCTGGCCGCCGCACTTTTTACAGTGAATGAGGCCGTCTGCCGGGTCTATGTACTCGTCCCCGGCCAGTTCCATACCGGCGGCTGCCTTGTCGATCAGCGCCCGGATTTCTGCGGTAATCTCCATCATACGGTTTCATCCTCCTTTACGCTGTAATCCCGGTTGCGGGTGGGCGGGGCTGCTTTCTTCGCGTCCTCACCGGCCCAGCGCCGGATGGTCGCGGCATGGCTCTGATACCGCTTGCCGGTAGAGGCCATGTACTCGGACAGCTTTTCGATGTACTGGCCCCATACGGTGGGAAAGCTGGCCTGCAAGTCTGCCAGTTCCTCGTCCGTCAGGAAAACATTCTGGTAACGGCCATAGGCGCGGGCGGAGCGTCCCTTCTCTATCTCTCTCTTTATCTCTATCTCTTTCTCTAACTCTATCTCTATCTCTGGTGGACGAATGTCGGACAAATGTCCGCCGTTTGTCCGGGGCGCAGAAAGAGCCTTATTTTGAAGCCTTGCAGCCCGCTTTCGCTCGGCCTCGGTAGAGGACTGGCCTATTAAAAGTTCGATGTTGCTCATGTAGAATGTGCCGCTGTCCAGCACTTCCACAAGACCCAGCTTCAAAAAGATCTGCAAGGCTCTCTCCACAGTGCCGATCTGCTGGCGGGTAATGGTGGCGATCATCTGCGCCGTGTAAGGAATGTCCTCGTCAAGTTGAAGCCGTCCACCATGTTTCAGCGATTTCAGATACAGCTTGAGCAGAATGTTGGAATATAGCACACCATCCTGCATACTTTCCAGCAGCACGATGGAATCATCGTCAAAATAGTTTTCTTTGAGTTTCAGGTAATAATATTTTCGGTTGTCTGACATAGGGTTCCTCCTTGGGGGTTCTCTTGGGATTCTGTACGCATTTTAAGGCCGTTTTAGGGGTCGGAGGATAAATCTATCAGCCTGCCTTTGACATCCTCGAAAAAATCCTTGATTTACAAGGGTTTTTCAGCCCCTAAAGCGTGACATTTCTCCCGTTGTTTCCGCTTGCGCTTTGCGGCGTTGATCCGCTTCATGCGTGCGGCACATTCCGGGCAGTATTTGGCCCGGTTGGAACCGGGGGTAAACAGCGCCCCACATATGGCGCATTTCTTCGCATTCAGCCGGTGGAACAGCGCCGTTTCCAGTTCCTTATCCTGCGGCAATACCGCCGCCCGAAACCACCTGCACAACAGGGAGTAGGAAATAGACTGGACACAGACACATTCCTCCCCATCGTCCAGGGCGATACAGTTTCCGTCGATGTAGTTACAGCACTCATGCACCAGCCTCCGCGCTCTGCGGTACTGGCGGTAATCCATGACAGGGATAGGTTCAGACTTATTGTTCTTCATAAATGATTTCTTTCATAGTGTAGCTAACCTCCTTGAATGAATTTATTTTTAAATATTCGTGCAAAGTATTGTTTTCTTCGTGCAAATGGCATATACTATAATTGCCAGCAGAAAGGGGTTGATCGTATGGCTGGAAATACCACAAACATCAGTATCCGCATGGACGCAGATTTGAAAGCGCAGGCGGACGCACTGTTTACTGAACTTGGCATGAACCTGACTACGGCGTTTAACATCTTTGTGCGCCAGTCGCTTCGTGAAGGCGGCATTCCCTTTGAAGTAAGGCTGGAACAGCCCAACAAGGAAACGATTGCTGCCATGCTGGAAGCGGAAAGGATTGCAAAAGACCCGTCTGTAAAGGGATACAATGACCTTGACGAGTTGTTTGCCGACCTGAAAAAATGAGGAAAACAAAGTACACCGTCAAGTACACGACCGCTTTCAAAAAGGACTACAAGCGGGCAATCAAGCGCGGCCTGAAAATCGAATTGCTGGAACAGGTCGTGGCGCTGCTGTCGATGGGCGAACCGCTGCCGGATAAAAACCGCGATCACGATTTGTCCGGCGATTGGGTGGGCCATCGGGAATGTCACATTCTCCCGGACTGGCTGCTCATTTACCGCATCGAGGATGATGTGCTGGTGCTGACGCTTGCCCGCACCGGGTCGCACAGCGACTTGTTCGGCAAATAAACCATCTGCCGCCGTATGGGAAAACCTGTACGGCGGTTTTTCTGTGTGCAAAAGGGTGTCGTGAAACGCGACGCACCTGAAAGGGGTCGGCAAAGCGCCGTACCCTTTACCGCTCCGGCCCCCGGTCGCGGGGCTTGTCCCGTTCCTGCCGGGCCAGTTGGTCGGCGGCCTTGCGGAGCCGTTCCACAGCTTTTAGCTCCTCCCGCATAGCTTTCATGTCGATGCTGTCCGTCTGCTTTCCGGCGGTCAGCTGGTCGATCTCCCGCTGCCATGCCTTCGGGGTGATTGCCTCGCCGTTGTCTTTCAAGTCTTTCAGATACCGGGTCGCTGCGTCATACAGAATCAGTTCCCGGCTGTGGCGCTGTTCAAACTGTTCCCGCTTTTCCGGCTTTACTTTGGCAAGCTGTTTGTGGATGGACTTGTACTGGTTGTACTGTTCCCACATCTCCCCGCGTTCGGTAAGAATGGCGATCCGGCGCTCAGCCTTGACGATCTTTCCCCGCAGGTCATAGTAACGGCTGTTCATATCAGCGATTTTTTCATGAAGCTGCTGCATAGACTGGATGCCGTTTGCCTGCAAAAAGCTGAATAGTGTAGCACTTTCCTGCAAAGCCCGGATTTTGCCGGTGCGGGTGCGGGGAGCGTTCAACTGCTGCTGAGCCTCCCACAAAGCTGTCAAGCTGCTTTGCTGTGTTTGTGGTTTTTCCGTTTCGGCTTTCGACCAGCGATAAAGACGGGTAATGCGGGCTTTGATTTCTTTCAGCAGCTTGTTGTCGGCAACGATCTGCCGGTTTACTTCGCCCTTGTCGGTGCGGATGCCGCGCTTTTCCATTTGGCTGGCGGCTGGCCCCAGATGGACAGAGGGAATCTTATCAATGCCCTGCCGCTTGTAGCTGCGATGGTCAATGCGCTCCGGTCTGCCGGCAGATTCCAACGCCCGATTGGTGTAGGCCGCCCACGCTGCCCGCCAAATCTCCACATTTTCTTTATCGTTCCAGTCGGTCGTATCCTCTCTGTGATTTTTCCAACCGCCTTTCCCATCCGGGATACGCTGTCCATTCTCGTCCAGATCGTATGCCTTGCGGCACTTTGCGCCCCACTGTCCATTTTCTTTCAAAGGCCGGAGCGTCAGCATGATATGGACATGAGGATTGCCGGTTCCCTTGTCATGGATAGCAAAGTCGGCACACATTCCTTTGTCTACAAAGTTGTCCTTCACATAGGCGCGCACAAGGGCAAGCTGCTGTTCGCCGGACAGTTCACGGGGCAGGGCTGCTTCAATCTCGCGGGCAAGCTGGCTGTCCCTGGCTTTCTCGATCTGCTCCACGCTGTTCCAGAGGATAGATCGGTCTGCAAATTCCGGCGGCGCGTGGGCAGGCAGCATGATCTCCGCATGGACAATGCCGCCTTTCCGGGTGTAGTCGTGGGTCATTCCGTCCCATTCATTTGTCAGCTTGGTTCCGCTGCGGTAAGCAGCTGCGGCAACGGCAGAACGGCCTGCGCTGCGCTTGATGATACTGACGGGGATATGACAGAAATCTATGGGGAACACCTCCTTTCAGTGAGGGGATAACAGGCTCTGTGGAGCCGGACAAACGCAAAGCGGGTGTTTGGCTGCGCAGAGCGCACAAGGGGTTTGGGGAGCGTAGCTTCCCATCGCGGACGAAGTACGCAACGCCCCCGGCAGGGCGCACAGCACCGGCAACGGTGTATAAGTGCGCCCTTGTAAACAAGGGACTTATGGCGTGTCCCCGGATTTTGGCAGGTTTGCAGTCAATTCCGCAGCCCCCGGAAGATGGGACAGGGCAATCAGAAATGCTTTGACCTCCGCGCCGGAAAGGTCGGGAGCCAACGGGAAAATCCCCTCCAAAACGGCTCCACGCTCAATCAGGCGGCGGGTGCGAACCCTGCGTTCTTCGTTCCGCTGCTTGTTCTCCAAAATCTTCTTTCGGTTTTCAAGCTGCCGAATCTCCTTCAGGACTTTCTCCCGTTCTTCTTTTTGGGGGTGGGCTGTAATTTTTTCGTTCATGTCAGGCACCTCTTTTCTTTGGAAATACTCATAGATTGACCGTCCATTTCTGTCGAGCAAAGTACCGGCGCAGCCTCCGCAGTGCGGCATGGATGGATTTTCCCGCCTGTGATGGCGTGATACCCTCCATTGCGGCAATATCTTTCACTTTCATACCCAGCATATAGCGGGCATGGACACGGCGAGCCTGCATAGGCGGCAGGGAAGAAATGGCTTCGTACAATCGCCGTATCAGTTCTTCGTATTCGGCTAATTCTTCTTTTTCTATCAGGTAGTCCTCCGGCGATGGCTGCGCCCAGCCGATGGCGGCATTTTCGATTCCATCGTTACAATCGAGGGAATAAAACGCCTTATACCGGAACATCTTGCGATCTCTGGCGGCCTCGGCTCTCTTGTCCAGAAGAAACGCTTCGACGATCTCATCGGACACCTCCACAAAAATGTCCTCTTTGCAAAATGGATAATATTGTTTGAGATTGATGGTCTGCATAGGCACGCCCTCACTCTGTTTGAAAAAGGCCATCATAGCAGCGGCGCATATTCCGCAGACCTCGACGGATGGCAACGCTGACCTTGCTGCTGTGGATGCCCTCTCTCCGGGAGATTTCCGGCTGCTTGATACCAGCAATGTAGTAGGCGTGAACACAGCGGGCCTGTGTCGGAGTGGCATGAGCCAGAGCCACCGGCAAGGCGGCAACCAGCCGCAGGCGGGCGGCCCGTTCCTCACGCTCCACCAGAATATCCTCCGGCGATCTGCCGTGTTCCAGCGCGTAGTTCTCCGTCCAGCTATATGCGTCCAGGGAGTACCAGGCGCGGTGGTAGACCTTCCGGCGCTCATAGTTGTTCATCTCGCGCTGGGCCTGCCGCATGGCCTCCCAGACCTCGTCGCTGACCTCTACAAACTCGTCATGCCGGTAGTGGGGATACATCCACCGCAGATTGATTGTTTTCATAGGCTTACCTCCTGAAAATCGGAGAGGCGGGCAGCTTGTCCGCTGTCCGCCTCTCGCTGAGATAAGGGAAATGATCCCTTTCACTTGATAGCCCGAAAACAGGTCATTCGTTAAGCCTGTTCTCAAAGAAATTTATAAATTTTTTTCTGACCGCCTCCACACTTTGATAAACAGCCACTTTGGAGCAGCCGCACAGCACACCGATCTCTGCAAGGCTCAGCCCGTCAAGCGCATAGAGCAGGAACCGGCGGCGCTGGGCCTCGGTACAGGTGTCCAGAACAGCCATCAGCTCATGCAGCGTTTCCATGCGGCAAAGGTATTCCTCCGGCGTTTCACTGTAAACGCCCACGCCCTCGGTAAAAGCTATGTACTCGTCAAACTCCCGCCCGTCCCAATGCCGCCGCTGTTCATGGAACAGGTTCTCCGTTTTATGATCGGCCCGGTCAAGAAATTCATAGACTTCCAGCGTAACCTCCACGGCCACAGCTTGTCCGTTATAATTGATGGTAACTTCCATCTGCCTTTCCTCCATTCAGATTTTTTTGGTAAATCTGAATGGGGCGGCGGAGAACGGCACTGGGGCCAGAGTTCGGGCCATGCTGGCCCGATGTTACGGCCCCACAGGTATGAAAAAACGCCCGGACAGCAGAAAGCTATTCGAGCGCAAAAACTCCAATATTCACTTACAGAATGACAATTTTCGCACCGGCTGCCAGACGGAGCCTGTTCGTTGACTGGGCTTTTTTTGACGGTAGTGAAATATCGTCTGAATTTGTCGGCGGTCAATGTGCTTCATGGCGGTTCCCTCCTAAAGCCGCCGTGTCAGCGTGTAGTCGTCACTCCTTTGTCGAGGGCATAAGGAACGGCGGCCTTGATGTTACTCAAAACCGCCGCAGTACCTGGAAAATCCATTTTGGGCGCACAAAGCTGCCTGCCCTGCAACGGTTTTTTTCTTTCCCCGTCTTGCGGGGCAGGATCGCTTGTCTTATTTGGTTTAGGTTTGTTCCTGTTCGGCTGCCTCTTTCAGCCGTGAAAAGCTCTCATCGCTGATGATGTGTTCAATCCGGCAGGCGTCAGCCTCCGCAGTCCTGGGGTCAACGCCTGCGGCGATAAGCTGCTCGGTAAAGAAGCAGTGACGCTCGTAGATTTTTTCGGCTACCTCGCGGCCCACATCGGTCAGATGGAGAAAGTGATCTTCGTCCATAGTGAGAAAGCCGCCGTCCCGCAAGATAGCCACTGCATGGCACACGCTGGGCTTTGACACCTCCATGTGCCGGGCCACATCTACGGAGCGTACCATACCGCGTTTCTTTTGGAGAACAAGGATGGTTTCCAGGTAGTCCTCCCCGGACGCATGAAGTTTGTTCTTGCTGCTCATTATGCCAGCTTCCAGTTTTTAATAGATTTCTCTTTTTCCCACATAGTTTGATAAAGCGGCACGGTCTGCAACAGTTCTTCATGTTTCCCACAGCCTTGCAATATGCCGTCAGATAGGACAAGTATCTGATCTGAATTTTGGATATAGGACAAAGTGTGTGATACAAGGAACACCGTCTTGCCCTTAATCATTTCTTCTATGCCCTTCTGTATTGCTACGGCATTTTCGGCATCCAGACTGGACAGCGCCTCATCTAAAAGAATGATCGGGGAATCTTTCAAAATTGCCCTCGCAATAGCGACGCGCTGACGCTCTCCACCGGAAAGGCTTGCGCCGCCCTCGCTGATAACCGTTTGATAGCCCTGTGGGAGCTTTTCTATAAATTCGTGACAGTGAGCCTTTTTTGCCGCCTCTACCACCTGCTCGTCCGTTGCGCTCTGGTTTCCCATTCGGATATTATTCATCATGGTATCCTGAAAAAGATATACTTCCTGAAAAACGACACTCACATGACGCACCAGATCACTATGCTTTAATGTTGCCGCATCTTTCCAATTCAACAGAATCCGCCCGTTTTTCGGCGTCACGAATCCCGGAATTAAATTAAGGAGAGTGGATTTGCCGCTTCCAGAAGGACCCACCAATGCAGTGATCGTTCCGGGTTTAGCTGAAAAACTTACATGACTAACTGCGTCACGCTTTCCATCATAGCTAAACGATACATTTTCAAACCGTACATCGGCTTGTGTATCTGCAAACTGTGTAGTTCCCTGTTTTTCATTTTCGGTCGGCAGGTTGTTGATTTCTGCTATATTATCCAACGATGCGTTTGCAAGATTCATCATGGCAAAGGAACCCATCAGAGCTTCCAGCGGACGGTAAAAAATAATACCCATGATTGCAAAAAACAAATAGGTTGCCGGGGCTAATGAACCAGAACGAACCATTGCAATGCCAACACCCAAACTCAAAAACAGGCCCAGATTCAGGCAGATTTTATAACCCATGCTCCAATTCGTCAGCGTCGCTTCATAACGGTCAGAAGCCGTGCAATATCCGTTCACCTGCTTCTCCACGAGCTTACCGGATTGCTCCAGCCGGTATGCCTTGATCGTTTCCATGCCCTGTACATATTCCAGCGTGGAATCAATCATTGCCACCTGCGTATTTTTCTTCTGCTCTCCCAGTTGAACCATGCTCTTTTGAAACTGCTGGTAGAGGATATAGCCGGGGATGATCCCCGCAAACAGAAGAAGCGCCATACGCCAGTCCACACTAAGCAGCATCAGAGCAAATACAACCGTCATGATCATGCTGGAAACGAAACCGGCAATAATCTCCATGATATTCATTTCCACGAAACTTAAATCAGTTGTAAACAAAGATGTAAGCTGGCTGATCTTGTCTTTTGTAAAGTAGTAGAGCGGAAACTGTTTGATTTTCGCCGCAATCGAAAGACGTTCATCCCGCATCATGGCATAAGATACCGGGCGCTGTTTTGCAATCGTAAAGTAATAAAAAACAAAATGCAGGACAGTATAGACCAGAAACATAAGGCTATACTGCATCAGTTTTTCCTTTGTAAACGAGCCGCCCAAAATATCTTTTATCGCAAGGAACAGCATGAAATATATCGCGCCCTCACAAATTGAGGTCAACGCCTGAAACAGCCACGCAAGATAAAGCTGCTTTTTGCGCTCGCCTGCAAGGTCTAAGAATTTCCTTATCATAGCAATCATGCGTTTACACCTCCCATTTTCCATTGATCGGATTGTTCAAAGGCCGCCCACATATCCTGATATGGGGAGCAACGGTTTATCAATTCATCATGTGTGCCGCAGTCAATCACTTTGCCCTGTTCCAGAACCACAATCGAATCAGCTTCCTTGATACTGGAAAGACGGTGCGCTATTACAAGTACGGTTTTTCCCTCTGATAATTTAGCTAGCGCCTTTTGCAGTAAATCTTCATTGTCGGCATCAATGTAAGCCGTTGCCTCGTCAAGAATCACGACCGGCGCATTTTTCAGAATCGCCCTTGCCAATGTGATTCTCTGTTTTTCACCGCCGCTCAACTTGGTTTCCTTGTCTATCACTGTGTCATAGCCCTTTGGAAGCCGCATAATAAAGTCGTGACATACGGCATCCTTGGCTGCCTGCATCATTTCTTCCTCCGTGGCCTCTGGGTTTCCCATCATAATGTTATCCCGGATGCTCTTTTTGAACAGGAACGTATTCTGGGTCACAAAGGAAATCTGGGACATCAGATCGGATAGCGGAATCTGGTTCAGCGGTACGCCGCCCATACAAATCTGTCCCTCGGTTATATCCCAAAACCGGCAGATCAGGCTGGCCGCTGTACTTTTGCCGCTGCCGGAAACACCGGCGAGCGCCGTTACTTTTCCGTCAGGAACAGTAAATGAGACATCTTTTAATACCGGCTGTTCTTCCCCATAGGAAAATGTAACGTGTTCAAACGCAATCGTGTGGTCGGCAAGTTCTGCCTTTGAGGTCGTATCCGCCATTTCATCCAGCTTCAGAATTTCGTCTATCTTTTTTGCAACAGAGGCGTTCATGCCGATATAATCAAAGTTATTAGAAACAGTTTCCAACGGAATCAGCATGGCAAGCCCCATAAACAGATACATAATATAGCTGGCCGCTGTCACGCTGCCGGAGAGGTACATCAAACCGGCAAGCGGAAACAGGAACACAAGGTTGCTGTTTAAGTCGGTATGATTGAAAGCAACATATTTCAAGCAGCTTTGGAACCACTCTGTTACAACGGTGCTGTAAGTGCGGATGCTTTCTGACAGGCGGCCATAAGTGGATTCGTCGGCAGCAAATATCTTCAGTTCTTTCATACCGTTGACATATTCCACCGTCTTAACGCTGACATCGGCAAACGCCTGATTAAATTCGTCCATTTTTTTCATCTGAACGATAATCATAAGAATACCGACAAGAATAAACAGAACGACCGGAATCAGCATGATACCGGTTACCCTGATGTCCAATATCACCAGAAGGATTTCCATACACAGCGGTACAGCGAGGCCGGAAATAATCTCTGGAATGTTATGGGCGTAAAATGTCTCCAACTGTTCCATATTGTCCATAATGATCGTTTTGACCTGCCCGGATGCCGTTGTTTTCACATAGCCCATTGGTAAGCGGGCAATTTTACGGAACAGCTTTTTACGGGTTTCCCCCAATGTCTGGTAGGCTACCTTGTGAGAGATTTTTGTGCCGGTTCCAAACAGCAGATGTTTCAAAATGATTGCTGCGGCAATCAGGCACACATATTGAAAAAGATTCTCTGTCCGTTCATTCAGAAAACAGGTCACAATACCCCAAACGCCCAAATAGGGCAGGATGCCGCACAAAACAGACAGGACGCAACAGATTACTGCGCCAAGCAGACGACGCTTATTTTTCTTATCAATTAGTCCAAACAGGGCTTTTACATCATCCATTACAATTCATCTCCTCCTTGTGGAATAGTGAAATCCCAAAATCTGTCCGATATTCCATTTTGCCAACCAGATATAACAGTAGTTCCATGACTTTAATGCGCATAAGATAATTGCGGTACTGTTCCGGCAGCAAGAGCAGTTCGGTAAAAATATGCTCCACGCTTTTTGTCGCGGGTGCTATAAAGCAACCGCCCGCTGTAAAAAGCCCTTGAAAATCCATGTCCTCGTCAAACGCGATTGTCCCCAGCATGATATTCAGGCTGTTTATGATCTGCGGCAGATAAACCACCACTGAAACGCCAATAAAAGGTTCTTCCCCAAAATCACAGCTTTTCAGGTGGCTTGCACCATTGAAAACAGAAATATAATGGTCGCTCATAATCATCGCTGGCTGGTCGCTGAACAGCATATTCATTTGCCCATGAAAGCAATAGGTAACTTCAATAAAACGATCTTTACATTGGATATTCTTTTGAATTGGAGTTGTAATATAAACATTACTATAAACAATTTCAGCACCGGGCATCACTTCAAAACTCTGCATGGTGCCCTTCCCAAATTTCGGAGAAATTGTATATATCTTTGAATCTTTTTCAACGGAACAGTTACCGATCAGCTCATGGAAGAACAGAAGGTCATTTTCCATTCTCCGCAAAGTTCTGCCTCCTTTCTGACCGCAAGAAAAAATCGCGTAGCCGATGCAGATTGTCGGGGGAAAGTAGGTAATCTTCCTGCTGTTTTCCGTTATCCAAATGAATCACTCTTGTACAGGCTGCCGCTAAAAATTCGTAATCATGGGTTACAACAAAAATTACCTTTCCCATTTTAGAAAGCGTTTGAAATAGCCCCGCAACTTGAATCATGCTGTCATAATCAAGTCCGCTAGTCGGTTCATCAAAAATTAAAACGTCCTTACGGCATACCATACTGACTGCCACGGCCGCACGCTGCTTCTGACCCCCGGAAAGTGTATTGGGATGATGAGTACGGTACTCATAAATACCCAGCCGTTCCATTGCCTGTTTTGCTGCGTCCAGATCAGGATGCTTAATTCCAAATACACATTCCTTTTCCAATGTATCGGCAAATAACTGATAGCTTACGTCCTGCATCACCATATAGGAGCGTTTTAACCGGCTCTTTGCGTTCAGTTCTTTACCATCCCAAAGAATCTGCCCCGTATAGTTTGTGTGCAGGCCGCATAGTGTTCTGGAAAATGTAGATTTCCCGGCTCCGTTATGCCCGATAATTCCTATGATTTCTCCCGGCGCCGCACTCAAATTCAAATCGTCCAGAACCGACTTTTTCTTATAGAACAAGGATAAGTTTCTGACTTCCAAAATCGGCTTTTGAGAATTTTCAGCAATGGCCCTTGGCTGTACCTTTGACAAATCTAAAGCGCGAAGTCCCATACTGTGCCGCTGTTCTTCAGGAATAGAAAGAAACTGGCTCGGAGAAAACACAGCAGATATAGCCCCGTTTTCCATATACACAATGCGGTCAACTAATTCCCTCAGATAATAAATCCTATGTTCTGCAATTAGAATGGTCTTGCCTTGTTTCTTTAGGAGTTCAAGTGTACGCCGCAAATCCTCAATAGCATCCATATCCAGATTGGAAGATGGTTCATCTAACAAGTAAATACTCGGAGACATAGCATAGATGGACGCAAACGCCACCTTTTGTTTTTCACCGCCAGACAATTCAAATATGCTTCTCCCGGTCAAATGGGCTATATCCAAATCCGCAACTGTCTTTGAAATGCGTTCTTTCATTTTTTCCCTTGGATAAGCCAGATTTTCCATTCCAAAGGAGATTTCACTGTCTGTATCTACATTAAAAAATTGAGAGCGTGGATTTTGGAATACAGACCCCACATGCTCGGACACTTCATACATGGGATAATCCTGTATATCTTTACCGTCAACATAGGTTGTGCCGGTGACTTCTCCCGGATAAAAGTATGGAATCAGGCCATTTACAAGACGGGTCAATGTGGTTTTTCCACAGCCACTTCGCCCACACAACAGCACACACTCACCTTTGTTGATTGTTAAATCAACATCGCGCAGTCCGCCATTTTGTAATGATTCCTGATAGGTAAAGGAAACCTTGTCAAAACGAATCATTAGCCTGCACCCCCTTTCAATTTCAGCCAGACCGACACTGACATAAACAAAGTGAACAGGAGAAAGCATACGGCATCCGCAATACTAAAGTGGATTTCCTGCAAGCAGGTTCGGGGCTTCGGATTTTCCAGCCCCCTTGTAACAGCCGCCGCCGACAATTCATCCGCCACTTTCAGTGCTGACATCATCATCGGAACATAGATACATTCCACTGTTCGGGCCGGATGGGTCAGTAGACTTTTGACGGTTGGAGCGACATCGCGCATCCGCATGGCGTCTCTGATATAGCCCCAGTCCTCATGTACCATGGGGAAATAGCGGAGCATGACCGTCATAGGGATAACCATTGCTTTGGGCATGTGAATACGGTTCATGGCCGCCATAAATTCATTTACTCTTGTCGTGCTGACTAAAATACCTCCGAGCATGGCACAGGGAAAGATTTTACGGATAAATACGGTAAATGTTACAATCGCAATCTGCAAAGTCCCTGTCAAATAATTTGTTCCAATGATATGCAGAACAACCATTCCCGCATAGACAGCAGCCATTCTTACCGTAAACCGCTTTGCTCCTACAAGGATGCCGAGAATCACAACGCATACAACCAGCGCAATCTCATAGAGTAAAGAGGGCGCAAGGAACAACGCAACATTTCCGACGATCAACAGATATAGTTTTGTGCGAGGGTCTAAATGTAATGTGGCAAGTGTGTCCTTTGTTTGCAGTTGCATCTCCATTACACTACTCCGGCCTTTTCAAAATGCTTTTTCAATAGTTTCTGGCCTACAAGACCGCTGATAGCAGCACAGATTAACACGCCGATAATCATTGCCGGGAGCATCCAGTTTTGTGCGGTTGAAACCATTGTGTCCATATAGGTCTGCTCTGTTCCCTTTTCTACCAAATATTGCACATAGGCGTCGCGGTCAAACCAAAGCATACCGTAGGAGAAAACCGGGCTGAGAACAAAGATCATGTAAGACAGCAGGTTACGCCCTTTGTTTCTAAAGTTCCCGGAACCGGCCAGCAGATCGGCCACAACGCCGAGAATACAATATGCCAAACACATAGACCAGTACATACCGAGTACGAACAGTACACCTCCTACCAAAATACCGGTGACAATGATTGGGCCATGCTTCGGCACCTTTGCCAGTATCAGCATATAAACCGGGCCGCACAGCAGCGCAATAGACAGCGGGCAAAGGAAAGTCAGTACAGGGAAGAACCCAAAGATAGCCTCGCCAATCATGGCGCATACCATGTACAAAGCAGCAAGGATGCCGGTGGTAATCAAATCACGCACAGACAGCCCTTTTTTCATTTGTTGTGAATTAGACATTTTCAAAGTCCTCCTAATTATTATTTACTGGCAGAAGCCTCATTGACCTACGCACAAAATCGTGATAGAATTGCTGTGATTAGAGTCAGCTAACCAGCCAGTAATGTCATTCTACTCAGTGATTTTTTGGGTGTCAAATCCGGCAAAAAAGGTCAAAACAGGAGTTAAAAGTGGAAAAACAACCGGATATATCAGTGCTTTTTGTGGTTTTGCTGACAGCCTTTGCGACATTTTGGAGCATAAAAAAAGATACTGCGGATTATTCCGACTACATAAGAAACGGGGGTGAGCAGGATGCAGACCGATTCTACACAGGCCGCGCACGAATTAGGGGATGCTTCTTTTTATCTGCATGATTATCATTTTCGACAGGATAATCATAATGGAATCTGCACCTTGCAGCCGCAAAACAGACAAGGCTATGGAAATATCTATCAGGTTCAACCGACAGATGGATTATTCCTGTCAACCGGAAGCTGGATACCATACGCCTCAATGGAACGCAAATATGAGATCAATCAAAAGCTGGTGAAAATTTATTATTTGGAATCCGGCGGTGTTACCCTGATCCAGAATGGGCGGAAAGCCCAACCTATCACAGAGGGAATCCACCTTTATCTAAATAAGCCGTCACAGGGGCGAGTATTATATCAACCCAATATACCAATCAGCTATGCGTCAGTTTTGCTGTTTGAAGATTACATAGAGAAAAATCTGCAAGACCGTTTTACCCCGGACGATTTTGACTATGCAGAGGTTTATGATTGGAAAGCTTTTGATTATAATACCCCGGAAATTGGAACCCTGTTTTTGCAGATACGGGATAAACTGATTGCTGGCGAAACCTCCCGTCTTTACTACGAAAGCAAAGTAGGTGAACTGCTTTCTATTGTAGCAGGCAACTTTCATAAACAACGACAGGAGATAGCATCTAAACAACAGCCTCTTTCCAAACAAGAGAAAAAGGCGCTGGAATCTGTACGTCAGGCCATTGAACAGAATGTTTTGAACCCGCCGGAAGTCTCACAGCTTTGCAAAATAGCAGCGATGGGACAGACCAAACTTCGAGAATCATTCAAAGCCATGTATGGTGTTCCTATTGGGGCTTATATCCGACAGGCAAAAATGCGGTATGCGCTTTTATTGATGTCAAAACCGAATTTGACAATCGGCAATATTGCAGAGCATTTGGGCTATGCCAATGCAAGTAAATTTGCGGCCACTTTCCGTAAAGTTTATGGAAAATCCCCAGAAGAATATAGGAATCAAAAAAGATGAAGTCAGTCTATTTACACTAACTTCGTCTTTTTGATTATATTGTAATTTATTGTTAGGGAATCAGTCGTTAATCAATTCTGCTAATATGATTTCTTCTGCCTGCGCTTTCAGCGTGTTCATCAGCCCCATCCAGCGCATAGGGTCACAGGCTTTCAGTTCCTCCGTGACACCCGCAACTTCCATCATGTGAGGCAACATGGTTTCCACACGCCCCTGTGCTGTCCGCTCAATCTCTAACAGGTGTGGATACAGCTTCTCGCTCATCAGCAGATGGTTGTAGAGAATGGGGCGATGTTCCTTTAGGTAGGATTTTCGCATTCTGCCGTACTTGCCGATAGAAGTTTCCGGCTGTTCAGAAAGTTTTAGGTTGGGTATATCATAATCTCCACAACGAATGTAAGTCAACTTACTCATATTCATTCTCCTTTGCTTCGTGATGATTAGACTGCTGCGCTGGCTGCTATGCTGCCTTTGCGTGGTTCTTCTTTCGGCAGCTGTCCGACAGTAGAAAAAACGCCTTTTTTCATATCCTCAGCCCGGATCAGGGCTTTCTTAGCGTCCATTTCCGCTTTTTTCTTCGCCTTGATTTTGTCCTCATACTGTTTCTGTGCGCCGCTGGCTTTCCGCTTCAAATAATTCTGATGAAGCCTGTCCTTGCGTTCTTCTTTTTTCTGCAGTTCTTCCTGTTCCTCCGGGGTTAAAGGAACCGGCTGTAAGGATGGTGGGATATAGCGTCCTAAAAAATTGAAGTAGATTTCAATTTCCTGCGTGGTGTCCTGGCTGCCTTTTCGGGCGCGTTCGTGGACAAGGATTTTCTCTACAAACTCGTTGAGCATGGTGTTTGTCAGCGTGTCAAAATTCTCATACTTATCAATCAGGGCTATAAATTTCTCTGCGGATTTCTGGCTCTGCTCATAGCCGGTAACAGCCTTTTCCAGCTCCGCAATTTCAATCTCAAGTGCGTCCTGCTCTTTGGCATACTGTGCATCAAGCGCCCTATATCGTGCATCCGACAGCTTGCCGAGGGCATTGTCCTCATAGATTTTGCAAATCAGTTTTTCCAGTTCTCCGGTTCTCTTTTGAGCAGCAGCCAGACGCCTGCGCTTTTTCGATATATCGGCACTCTGTTGAGCAACCTGCGTTTCCTGAACGGTGTGAATAAATTCCGTCCGGTCATTTCTGGAATATTCAGCGATAGCCCGGAGCGTGTCAGAAACCAATGTCAGAACAGCACTCTCATTGATACGGTGTTGTGTAGGGCATAGTGTCCCACACGGAACTTTGGTATAATTGGAACAGGTATATTGAGAAATCCGCCTGCCATTGTTGATGCGGTGGACATACATCTTGCCGCCACAATCGGCACAATAGAGCAAACCTGTGAGGGGAGCCGCTTCGCCCCAGCCGTTTGGATAACGCCGTACATTGCTGCGGATTTTCTGCACCAAATCAAAGGTCTGCTGGTCGATAATGGCTTCATGGGTATTCTCAAAGATCGTCCATTCGTCCTCAGAAACATAGTGGCTTTTCTTGTCCTTAAAGTGCTTGCGGGTCTTGAAATTGATGGTGTGCCCTAAATACTCTCGCTTTTTCAAAATGTTCACGATGGTAGATGATCCCCATCCATAGGGGTCTTTGACCGGCTTTGAACGGTTCACACCCTCGTTGAAGCGGGCAAGGTGTACGACAGGAATTTCAATCCGGTCTGCGGATAGTTTGCAAGCAATCTGATAAGGCCCATATCCCTCCAGCGTGAGGGAAAAGATACGGCGTACCACTTCGGCGGCTTCTTCATCTACCAGCCAATGTTCCCGCTTTTCATCCCACAAGTAGCCGTAAATCACGGTGCCTGTCAGGTGCTTACCGCTCATGCCTTTTGACTTAAACACAGAGCGGATTTTCCGGCTGGTGTCGCGGGCGTAAAACTCATTCATGATATTGCGGAAGGGCGTAAAATCATCATCGCCTTTCAGACTGTCTACACCGTCGTTGATGGCAATCAGACGAACACCACGCTGCCGCAAAACCTCCATAACCTGACCGACCTTCAGATAGTCGCGTCCTAACCGGCTCATGTCCTTGATGACGATTGCCTCTACACGCCCTGCCTCCACTTCCTCCATCATCGCCAAAAATCCGGGGCGGTCAAAACGGGTGCCTGAGATACCATCATCGGTAAAGTGCGTAGGGTTGGGCAGCCCATTCCGGCGGGCAAAATCCTCTAACATCTGCTTTTGGTTGGATATGGAGTTGCTCTCACCCTGTAACTCGTCGTCCCGGCTCAGGCGCTCGTACAGTGGGGTAATTTTTTCATTTCTCATGGCTGTACCTCCTGAAACAAAAATGCTCTAAGTGATTGCTTCACTAACCATGACAAAATCATGATTAAGAAGTCACTTAGAGCATATATCACCGGCCGCCTGCTTATAAATGGCATACTGCTTGACCGCAATACTCTCTGGGTCCCGCATTTCCAGTCTTTCAAACAAAATGTCCAATGGTGACTGGTAATCCTCATCATCTTCTTTGACCTGTGCGCTTCCAAGCATTTCCATAATCATCGGGAAGTTCTGTTCTTCCGGTGGAGCTTCATGCAGTAAATACAGCATAAGTGCCTGTAAAAGTGCAGTCTCTGACTTTTCCCAGAACGGGTCCGAGCTTTGTGCACCTTTCGGTGTCGTGTTGCGGATCAGGTTGTTAATTAGTTTCAGCACATCCTTGTCATCCCGGACATACGCAAACGGATTATAACACCAGGAAGTCTCCGGATTGATCAAATCAAAAACCCGGACTTCATATCCATTCCGTTCCAGAACACCTCCTGTTTTGCGCAGAAGTTCCGCTTTCGGATCTGTGATCACCATCGAGCAGTTGCACTGCATGATGTTCGGAATCGCATAGGTCCGGCTCTTTCCTGCCCCGGAACCTCCGACTACCAGCACATTTAAATTTCGTTTATGCTTATATCCATCCAGTCCCATGCGGAAATGCTGTGTCAGAAGCAGATTATTCGTGTACTGCTTTTCGCAGTAACGTCTGCAGATTTCGGACACGTTGCCCCATTTTGCGGAACCATGTTCCACGCCTCTTCTATAATTTCTTTTTTGGGATTCATAAATACCAATGCCTAAGAAATAGGCTGCTGTGAATATCAGAATACATTTGAACGTATACGGTGTATACGTGATAAAAAACGGCTGTTCGAGTTTTTCGCTCAGCGTTTCTAAGATTTGAATAAAATTCTTATCCGGTGTAATGGCACAAGCGGTAATCGCTGCCGCCCACCAGACAAATGGCAGAAAGACAAGATACAGAACCCAGTCCTGCTTTTTTGTACTTATCTCTGCAAGTCAGATTCTCTTTTCTTGCGTGGCTTTTCTTCTGGATGTCCCTGTCCTTCTTTCTTATGAAAGGAATCCACCCCCGGTATCAGTGAGAGACTTCTGCCGTTGTCCCACTTAACACCGAGCTGGCCTGCATCATCCACATACTGCACAGTTCCTTCCAGTCCCTGCGGCATACCCGCTTCTCCGTCCATCGAATTCAGACAGATTCTTGTTCCTGCCGGATACTGTTCTCTAAGTCTTGCCACTTTTTCTCTTGAATAAATGACCAATCAACCACTCCTTTCTCTACCAGAACATGTGTCTGGTGATATTCGGTTTTGCAACCTGAATAATGATTTTATCTATTCCATCACTATATCTTCCGGCTGCAAGATATTTACTTCTAAGCCTGTTCAGTGCCTTACGGATCTGCCTTTGTTCCCCGGCTGTAATCTGCAGCCGTTTCTGGGCGAGGTCGTATTCACTTACTTTTTTCAGAAGAGCTTTCGTTTCTTCCAAACATTCATCCTGCTCACTCTGTGCCTGCAGCTCATCATTCAGTGCCACCACGAACATATTTTTCATAATGTTATCCATCTTCAAATAGTATTTTGTCATCTGGCTGACCTCCTTTTTTTGTTACACCAACCATATCACAAGACCTCCGTAATAGCTACTCCAACCGTCCAACTTTTTCACTTTTATCGTTCCGGCTGGCTCTTTGCTTTTTTCTCTTTTCCGGATGCTTTTTCAGATGGTTTTTCATCCTTGGTTTCCGGTATTTTTACAGGGTCTCCGATTGCGAACTCATCGGTTATATACTCCTGTTCCTTTGCACCAAAATTGCGTTCGATATGGTTTCGTATACTGTAGGAAGCCTGACGGACATCATTTAAAAAGTCTCTCAGTTCCTGCGGATCTTTCTTTCCACATTCATTTCTCTGTGCAATATACTCCAGATTGAATCCGGTAACATCCACACCATAACGTTTCGCAATCACATAGGCTGCACAATAAGCCTGTGCACTGACTTTCTGTCGGCTGTAGGTTCCGGTATGCTGGTCCAGTGCTGCACACGCCAGTTCTCTGTTCAGTGCATGGAATGTCGTTACTTCACTCATTCCGTTGCGGATATAAATGGTACGGTATCTCGGATTGTACTGGGCCTGCACTTTGTCTGGCAGATCATCCTCAATCTGCACACGTACCGACTGGTCTTTTAAGACAGTTCCTATCAGTTCTGTCAGACTTCGCTGAGGGCGTTCTTCCAATGGCTTTCCTGACATCTGACTGATGTCAAATCCTTTTCCGATCGTATACCCTCTCCGCATTTCACCGTCTTTTTCGTATTCAGTGGAAATCATATAAGTAATGCCATGCTCCCCTGCTTTTACTGAACGGTGTTCTTCTCTCCAGCGTTCATAAGACCTTACTACCTTAAAATCTGGATGCTGTCCGTAAATCAAAAGCAGATTCGGTGTTCTCTGTGTATTACACTCTGCCATAAAGTCCAGAAAACCTTTCAGCTTTTCTCCATCCTGAAAAACTCCCTGTGCCTGTGAATCTACTTCAGCCCATACCTCTTCTCTTTCCTGCTGTTTCTTGGCTGCATATTCTTCCTTGGTCAACTTCTGTTCTGGAACCTGCTGTTCTTCCGTTCCACCTGAAATCATATCTGTTAAATCCATATACATTACCTGCCTTTCGTTTTCATATTCTTACGTTTCTTCCTGCTCTCTCTGGCATTTTTCCGTCTGTCCGGCCTCTTACGTTTCTCTTCCTGTTCCTTACGGATATCTCCGAGTTCTTTCCGCACAGATGGTTTTTCATTCTTTTCTTCCCAGCTAGTTTCCCGACCGAAAGAAATATTTTTGTTGCGCGAGAAAGGTTCGGACGGATTCTTTGCTTTCCCCTCCTGCGCATGTGTAAAATTTCCTTCTGGGAAAGCCTCATCCCCGATCTGGAACATTTCTTCCGCATCATCCAGTTCAAATTCTATCTTGCCTTCCGGCAGGACAACGGTCTCTGTCCGTACATTCTCCCTTGATTCTTTTTCCATCTGGTTTTCTGCCTTTTCCGGTGCAGTCTCTTTTTCCACTGCTTCTGTAACCATAGAGCCTGATTCTGCTTTTACAAAATCCAGATTCATCCGGTCTAATACCCGGTTCATCTTCGCTGCATCATCTGCAAATACCATGACCTCTGTCTGGTCCGGATTTACCTTATCTTTGATGACTACATATAAGATACCTCTCGCCTTTGCCTCTTTTGCAAATTCCTTCAGTCGGTCACCCGGAACGGTAAAAAATTTCATCGGGCGCTGTTCCTTTAACATTCTGGTAAGCCTTGTTTTCCCTCTTGTCTTTTTCTGATCTTTCAGGGCAGCCGCAATAAAGATTGCCACATGCTTTGCCACATTTCCGGTAATCTTCAAAGAGTATTCCATTCCTTCCAGACTGTACCGCACCACCTGATCTGCCGGTTCTGCTCCGTAATTCATACTTATCTCACCTCCTGACTCTCTTTTTCTTTGTGTTCCACACGTTTCTCATTCTGGTTTTGTTCTTCTGCCTTTCGAAGTCTTTCTTCGATTTCCAAGGAATGCTTTTCAATCCGGACGGTCATACGGACTTCTTTTCGGAGATTTTTTAATTCCTCATTGATTTCGGACAGCCGTACTTTTCCACTGTCTTCACTGTCATTCCGATAGAGCTTTCTGCGTTCCTTCATCAGTTCTGAAATCTGCTTTTGTAACGGCTCGCGGTATGTGGCAAGCTGTTCTCTGGTCGTAATATCATGCTTCATTAAAAACTCAATCTGTTCAATCCTCTGATCCAGTTTCCGGATATCCTCTCTGATGGCATACGGACTTCTTCTCGGTCTTTTTGGCAGTACTCCCATCTGATATAGATAGGAATAATATAATGCCTGTATCCCGGTCAGTTTCCTCTTTGGAGGAATCTGCACCGTCTTTTGATAGATGCGTTTTACTTTTGGCTGTAAGATCTGTCCACGGATCTCCTCTTCGGAATAGTTTTTTCCAAGAGACCGTAGCCGGATGTACCGTTCCATCCCCGGAGCCTTTAAAGCGACATATTTCCGGTTCAGTTTCCATGTGTATCCACGCTTTTCCATTTCTTTTAAGAATTGTGACCAGGAGTAGCTTTCCTGTACAGACTCCCTGATATCCAGACGGATCGCACTTCTCCATGTCGGTTTCCCTTCCTGTTCCGCTTTCCACTGTACATAAGGGATTGATTTTTTCTGGTCGGATTCAATGATAGACAGACCATATTTTCTGCACAGCTCATCGGAAATCTTCCGGATCTCCGTATAATAACTCTTTGCATTACTGTGGTACTTACGCCCGTCTGCCATGCTCACAGAGTTCCAGACAATGTGGTTATGATAATGTCTGGTATTCAGATGCGTTGTGATAACGACTTCATACTGTCCCTTTAAGAGCCGGTCTGCCAGTTCCTGTCCGATGAGATGTGCCAGTTCCGGTGTCACTTCACCTTCTGCAAAACTCTGTACCAGATGGTATCCTTCCACACCGCCCATCTTATGGAATCTCTTTTTTGTTGCCACCATATCTGCATACGCATTTTCATTGGTACATCCGATGGTATCTTCGAAGACCGCCTGTTCCGTCTTTGTCCGGTTCATGGCATAATCAATGGCAGCCTCCAGAGAGTCTGCTTTCTGTGTGGTTTTTTCTTTGTCTTTCACATATTCGATGGAACGGTCCAGGCGGTGGACGGGGATAACACTTGTATAAGCCATCTGTCATTACCACTCTTCCTTTACCAGATGCCATGTCTCTTTGGTAAGCCGGAGCATTTCCTGCACACTCTGCTCACTTGCCATTCCCGAAGCATTCGCAACATGGGCAAGCTGGTTCGCATTATTGCACAGACCCGCTATCTTCCTAAGCAGTTCCGGGTGATGCTCACAGGGTTTTGCGTGTACCTGTGCTCCTAAGATCAGCGAACGCATAAACTCTTCCCGGCTCAGTCCGCTTTTTTCCACCTGTTCCTCCAATTCCCTGAGTTCCCTTGCATTTAACCGCACCGGGATCACATGGTTTCGTTTTCGCATTGCATCACCGTCCCTTCTCTTTTCTCTTTCATCATATCGCCAAGCTCCTGATCCGACCGTTTCGCAGTTACCATACAGCAGGTCACCACGACTCCGAAACAACCTCCACACATCAATGCGATCATAATCATGACTCCGTCTCTTAACATAGCTTATCCTTCCTTTCCGTTTTCATTTTGTATTCGGGGGATTGGGGTTCTCCCCAAAGTGCGTTTGGATATCCAAACGCTATGCTTGCAATACGAGTACCACCAGTTTCTGTAGCACTGGATTGACTCGATTCTGATTTATTTTGATTCTTTTATCTGTACCAATCCATCAAGTGTCGTACAAATGATATGGAGTCTGTCTGCCATACTGATTTCGGTATTCATTGTTCCTGTCACTTCTTTTCCACATACGACTACCATCCGGCATCTCCGTAAAAGGATATGTGACATTCTTCCATATCCCTGCATATCTTCTGCATCGGACTCTTCCAAGAATGGTGAGAATACAAATCTCGGACAGATTGGTACATACCCAAGTTCATAGATTTTTCTGCAATATTTCTGCACTTTTACCCGGCTTTCTTCTGCTGAACAGCACACATAAGCCAGCGCCTGTTCCATACGCTCCATCTCCTTCCTGCATCCAGTTGGATGCCATGCATTTTCTCTATAAAAAACAAGATGTCCAATTGGACATCCCGGCTACTTTTCATCCTCTTTCTGCTCTGCTTCTAATGCAATTCTCACTCTGTCACTTCCCAGTTTGTAGTAAGCATCTGTTACCTCAATTCCCACTGCACGATAACCTGTCATAACCGCTGCAAGGACAGTCGTTCCTGCCCCGGCAAACGGGTCCAGGATCAGACCTCCCGGTTCGCAAATCTGGATGACATCTTTCATAAGCTGCAACGGCTTCTCTGTCACATGAATCCGGTTCTGCGGATTTCCATATCGGAAGACGCCCGGCAGACAAGATACTGGACGGTTGATTGGCATCGGTCCGTTACTGCCCCACACAATGTATTCAGCCTGCTGGCGGAAACGGCCTTTCTGTGGACGGGAGTTTCCCTTATCCCACACCGCTGTTCCTCTCCAGATCCATCCTGCCCACTGCAATGCATCGGTAATCGATGGATACTGACGCCAGTCAATGAACAGACAGATCGGAGCTCCTTTCTTGCAGGCTTTCCGCACATCGTAAAGCCACTCGGCCATCCAGTGAGTCCATGATCTCTGATCTTTATTGTCCCCATCAAAATCCGGAAGTGCATTTGCAGCACTCATACTGCTGTATTTCTGGTTTGTAGTACGATTTCTTTCATTCTGCTTTGTTCCACCGGACGCATACGGTGGATCGGTAATGACTGCATCAAAGATTCCCGGCTGGAATGCTTTGACCAGTTTTAATGTATCTCCATGTAATATTCTCCAGTTTTCCCCTTCGGCATATTCCTCTGGGTATGTTCCCTCTTTCATAAGTTCTTCCAAACTCAGGCCATTTGTCATAGGCATCATCCTTTCTTTTCTCAGCGTTCCGGCTGATTTTTCTTCTTTGTCTTTTTATTTTCTTTTGGTGGTGGACTCAACTCGGTTTCCACATATTCACTGATAATCAAAAGTGCTTTGTAATAGTCCCCACTTTCCAATACCCTTTTACACATTTCTTTTGCTTCTGCTGTCTGTTTATTCTTTTTCAAAATAGTTGAGGCATCGCCCATAATGGAAAAAATATTCCCATTATGTCCAAGGAGCTGTAACTTGGGACGTTGTTTCTCAGGCTTTGTCGGAATCTGCTCTGTTTTCTTCTCATACATTTTCGGCTGTTCTATATCAGGATGCCAAAAATGCACATTCAGCGTTCCTCCATCTACCTTGATATCCCTCTGCTCAAATCCTTCACCCCAACCGTCACTGTACTGTCCTGTAATGTATTCAGTGAATTCCTGTAGTTCTTCCTGACTTAAAAGTTCATTTAATTCCAGTTTGGTACATCCGTACAGGATTCCGTCTTTGTTTTCTATCGTAACAACTGCACTTTGTATCTTTCCCTGAATGGACTCACTTCCATCAAAATACTGCATAAGGTCATCTTCCCCATATCGGTTCAGTTCTTCACGGATCGCACTTTCATACCAGGCAAGGTCTGTCCCATCCAAAGGCATTCCATATGCATCATTTTCTGTCCACTCTTCTTCCCATTCCGATTCTTCCGAAATAAGATTTCCAGTCAGTTCTGTCAATAGATTGATGTGTATCGTTTCTTTTTCTTCCATTTTCTATCACCTGCTTTCCAATGGTCTGTCTCTGCACAGATTCGTCTGCTTTCTTTCTTTTGCAAGATCTGCATAGTCTGCCCCTTCTCTTTCCGGCAGGTTGCAGATGATCTTGTATCTTCCTTCATAATGCTTTTTCATCTGTTCTTTTGCCCATCTTCCGGCAAAATCATTATCCGTACAGATTTCAATTTCCTTGATTTCCGGATGGTTCTTAAGGAACGCTTCCAGTGCGTCCGGCGGCTTTTTAAAACGTTCACTCTGTATCTGTGCGTTTTCTTTCGGAGCAGCAATTCCCCCAAGGGAAAGCCGATATTTATCCTGCTTTCCCTCTTCCAGTGTCATATGTGCCAGTGCATCAATACAGGCTTCGTAAACAGCAACCCGATTCGTCTCTTTTCTTGGAGGAATACAAAAACTGTACTTCTTTTCACTTCCGGCCTGTTCCATCTTGAATCCTTTCCCGCTTTTTTCATAGATTCCTCGCAAAAATGCATATCTTGCTTTTCCGGATTCATCTTTCCCAACAAAAACAGCGTTATGATACGGAACACTTTCATAAAGGATTTCATGCAAAATACAATACGTGATCACTTCATCGCTGATTCCTCTGTGGTTTAAATAAGCCCTGATTCGTCTGCAATTACAATACCTCTCCGGCAGCTTAAATGGCAGTTTTTCCCTTTCAACAGACTGTGTTGGAATAAAAGACGGACTCTCTTCGCACAGCAGTTTTACGGCATCTGTAAATTTCATTCCATCTACTTCAATCAAGAACCGTAATGCGGACACGCCACCGATATCTCTGGATTTCCAATGCCATTTACTGGACAGTTCATTGATTTTAAAACTGTCATGGTCCGTCAACTGCCATTCATTTCTGGTCCTTGTCTTTTGCAGCCGCTGTGCCTGATGCGTTCGCAAATACTCATACGCAGTCATATTTTTTGCCGCCTGAATCTCTTCTTCCGTTACCCAAGGCATTACAGAATCGCATCCTGAAGAGCCAGTACCTTATCCGTCCGCTCCCAAGGAAATTCCTTTCTTCCAAAATGACCAAAAACTGCCGTCTGCCGGAAAATCGGACGATTCAGTCGAAGGGATTCCATGATCTGTACAGGTGTCACTCCAAACACCAGTGGGATTGCTGCCGCCAGACAATCATCTGCACACACTTTTCCTGTACCAAAGGTATCTACCTCAATCATAACCGGCTCTGCTACTCCGATTGCATAAGCCAGAGACACCTGACACTTGCTTGCAAATCCTGCAGCCACTATATTTTTTGCGATATACCTTGCCATATAAGCCGCCGAACGGTCTACTTTCGAACAGTCCTTTCCTGAAAATGCACCGCCACCATGCGGAACCATACTGCCATAAGTGTCCACCATCAGCTTTCTTCCGGTCAGTCCGGTATCTGCATCAAATCCTCCGCACACAAATTTTCCTGACGGATTGATCAGAATCTTCGTATCCTCATCCGGCGGCAGTAATCTGAGTGCTGAGCGAAGCACTTTCTCTCTGATCTCGGCATCTAACTTCTTCAGGCTCTTTTCTGCACCATGCTGGCAGGAAACAACAACACTTTCCAGTCTCACTGCTTTTCCCTCTTCATATTCTACGGTTACCTGTGCTTTTCCATCGGAAAAGATATCTTTGATATATCCGCTTCTTCTGCAAGCCGAAAGTTCACGTGTGATCCGGTGTGCCAGAACAGTCGGCATTGGCATAAGCTGCTGAGTATCATCACAAGCATATCCGACCATAACACCCTGATCTCCAGCTCCCCTGCTTCTATCTCTTATCTTTGCACCAATATTATCCCGAAATTCTTTCGACACACTCACTGCTTTCGCAATATCTGGACTCTGCTGGTGTACAAACGTATCCATTTCTATTCCATCTGTACAATATCCGCATTCTTCCAGAACCTTTCGGATCACATCAAATACTGGCGGCTCATATCCGCTGCTGATTTCTCCTGCTACAAACACATTTCCTCTTGTGGCAAGGACTTCACATGCCACTCTCGAAGATGGATCATAACGCAGACATTCATCTAAGATTGCATCTGCTATCTGATCGCATACTTTATCCGGGTGTCCTTCTGTTACTGATTCTGCTGTATAAAAACGTCTCATCTTTCTTCTCCTTATCTACAGACAGGGCAGGAGCTGCTCTATGCACATCTCCTGCCCTGTCAGATTGATTTATCCTGTAATTCTTATTTTATTTTTCTTCTGTTTCTTCTTTGTTTTCTGTCATTTTTGACTTTTTTCTGCGGTATACGGTCACTCCTGCAGCTGTTCCGGCAGATGCCAGACCAAGCAAAATAAATGCCCATACTTTCTGGTTGTCACCTGTTTTTGGTGCATTTGTTTTTTCTGTTGTTTTCTCCGGTGTTCTGGCATCTTTCATTTCTACTTTCTGGACTTCCATTGTATCTTTCAATGTGAATGTAACATCTTCCGCAATCTCGTAACCATCCGGTGCTGTGATCTCACGCAGAGTAAGTTCTTCATTGACTGGGAGCTTTGCAACGGAATGTGGCTTTCCGTCCGTAATCCACTCTTCCACAACAGTTCCGTCTTTGCGGATGATCTGAAGCTTTGCCCCTTCCAGTTCTTTTCCGGTTGTAAGATCTGTTTTTGAAATTTCCACTTTGGAATATTCATCCTTCATCTCAACCTTTGTCACACTGCCATCTTCTTTGACTTCAAACGTCACATCGCTGGCAGACACATAACCATCTTCATAAGGAGCCAGTTCCTCATGTAAGGTATAACTTCCTTCCGGCAGTCCGTAAATGACATGTTCTTCCTTCGTACTGATCCACTCTTCCACAACAGTTCCGTCTTTATCAATGACCTGCAGTTTTGCTCCTTCCAGCTCATTTCCGGTTGTTGCATCTGTTTTGGTAATACGTGTTTCTGTCGGCTGATTCTCAACTTCTTTGTTCAGTTCAATCTTTGCAAGATTCTGATTTTCATAGGTTGCGTCTACATTCCATACTTCCTCATTTGGAAGATATCCGGCTTTTCTGACTTCCTCTTTGACATAGTATTTTCCATGTGGAAGATCGCTGTCGAAAGTAAGTGTTCCCTTTGCATCCGTTGCTTTCTTTTCCAGCAGGGTATCTTTCTCTACGAGAACCTCTCCCTGATTAGAAAGAATATCTTCCGCAGCATACAGTCCAAAAATAACACCTTCCAGCTTTTCGCCTGTGACAGAATCTTTCTTTTCTACTGATACAGAAACTTTCTGTCTTTCATTTTTATAGGTAACGCCTTCATAAACGACTGCCTGTGTATCATCCTCTGCTGTCAGGGTAAATTCTTTCTGTTCTGTATTCAGGACGAAATTCTCTCCTGCTACAACTTCTTTCAGATAATACGTTCCCAGTGGCAGATTGTTGATAACTGCTGTTCCATTTTCATCTGTAGTCAGTTTGGCTACCAGATCATCTTTCTCATAACGGACAACTGGATTTCCTTCTTCGTCCTTTGCTCCGTCTGGTGAATAAATGGTATCTTTGGCATATACTTCGAATTCAGCACCTTCTACTCCGGTTTCTTCATATTTAAAGCCTTTATAAATACCTGTTTCTTCTTTACCAGATACGGCATTTCTTACTTTAGAAACCAGTGCTTTTACTTTTGCCAGAACAGAATCTCCGGTTACTTCGGTAAGCTGTTCTCCCTTTTTCGTCAGGAGTAGGCTTCCTACCTGTTCGTCATTTTTCTGTTCCACTTCTACAATCGCAGCTCCTGTATCCGGATCAATCTGATGTGCAGTGTTTGAGGATACTGTAATTACAATACCATTCTGTGGATTTTCTTTATATGTTCCTTTTGTAGTTTGCTCTAATGGTGAAATAATCGTTGTTCCATCATACAGGGACTCTTCGCTTCCCTGTCTTACAAATCCTTCCGGTGCTTTTACTTCTTCGATTCGGTAGGTAGAGCACTTCAGTTCCTGTGGTGTGATCAGATATCCTTCATCATTTGTTTTGAATACACTGATCTTTTCTTTCTTCGGATACTGAACAACCTGTTCCACATATTTCTTATTTGTCACATCGTAAATCTTATAAGAAGCTCCGGCCTTTAAAACGGTATTTCCAGTCTGTGCATCCTTCTTTACGATTTTCAGCAAAAATTCAAACGGACGGTCATCAAATACTCGCCACTGCATTGGTTCTCTGCTGTCATTTTCCACATTTACGACAAATGGATCAATGGTTTTCAGATTCTCAGGGGTAGTGCTTTCTACTACAACATAACTTCCATACGGCAGTTCTGGGCTGACTGCATGTCCTTTTGTATCAGTGATCAGTTCTGGTACTGGTATTGCTGTTCCATTCTCATAGGTGACTGCCACCTGCTCTTTGCTGAAGTCATAATTCTTGAAATCACTTGCCGTGTAGCTTTCTCCATTGGACGGTTTCAGTTTCCCATTTTTCACCTGTGTCAGGTCGCTGATCAGATATACCTTAAATCCTGCGCCTGCAACCAGGTCTGTTTCTGTCTGCTCTCCATCTTCACTGACTTTGATCAACTGGAATGCCTGTTTCTTTACCTGCTCTTTTACCGTAAGCTCTCTTGTCACTTCTGCAACATCCTGACCTTCATAAGTTACAGATACTTCATATTTTGTAGTATCCAGTGTATATCCTTCCGGTGGAGTGATTTCTTTTACATACATTTCTCCAAGGTATAATTCTGAAAACTCCAGTGTTCCATCATCTCCGATGACTCCCTGCGCGATCAGGCTGTCCTGTTTATACAGAACTCCTGTTGTTCCATCCGGATGCACGATATCTTCTTTGGCATACAGACCATACACAGCACCTCGAAGAGCGCCGTCTCCCTGTGGCTGGAATGCAAATGTTTCCTTATCAATCTTTGCAATCTTTACTTTTCCAGTGACCCTCTCATCCGTTGCTGTTACCGTCAATGTCTTACCGGCTGCAACATCCACTTGATAGACTTCCTGATTCCGTTTATATCCGGTCGGTGCAGTCACTTCTTTTACATACACAGTTTTGAGTGCGGCATCAAAATAATCGCTGACTGCTTTTCCGTCTGTTCCGGTTGCAGTCATCGTCATCAGCAGATTTTCACACTTCTTATCAGTATAAATACCATAAACTGCTCCTGACAGTGGATTCTGTGTATTGACATCTTTCTTCATAAGTTCAATGCGTGTCATATTCAGCCACTGTACACTGAAGCTTACCGGCGCTGCTGTTTCGCTTTCAAATACACCGATATCCTGCTTGGAATCTCCGGTTGTCAACACCAGTGTTCTCCATGTCTTTCCGACAGAACCATATAAGTTGCCGGAAGCATAACTGCCTGTCAGTAATAAATCTGCGGACAGATAGAATGTATCTCCACCATAAATCTGGATTTTTCCATTTGTAACACTTGTTCCTTTGGAAAGATTATGTGCTGTCACATTTTCTGGTACACTCAGTGTCACATAGTTTCTGTGATCTCCAGACAGTGTGATATTTGGTGTTTTCTGGATGTTTCCATCCCGTACTGCATTCAGCTTTGTGCTTGAAAGGCTCAGTTCACCTTTTGGCGGTTCTTCCTGTCCAAACAGATAATTGATATATGCGATAACCCCTGCATTTACAAGGTCATTATAATTACACCCTGTAAATCCGGCTTCTCCTGCATAAGCATAGCTGGCTGCAATGTGTGTATACACATACTTTTCATCTTCCGTTTTTCCAGACAGATAACTTCCTGTCAGATCTCCTGCCCCGCCATAACCATAATAAAGGACTTTCTGCAGATTTTTATTGCTGTCCAGTACCTGTGCTACATAACTTCCACTCGGTGGGGATGCTTTCTGGGACTGAAGGCAGTATGCAATTTTTCCATTGACTGTAAACAGGCAAGTAAGATAATTTCCAATATAACTTGGATAATAAATAGTTCTCCCCTTTGTCAATGTAACTGTGGAACCGCTGCTTGTAGCTCTTTCAGCCGCAGACAATACCATCACATTTCCCTCTTCGATGTCCTCTTTCAGTTCTTTGATTGCCTGTGCAGATGCATCTTCTTCGGATGTTTCAATTTCTACATCTGTGTAGTTCTGCACAGGCGAATCCGAATCATCTTCAGATTCTGTATCTGACTTCTGTTTCTCTCCACCATTTTCTTCGGAATGTGCCTGTCCTTCGGTATCCGTCAGAGTCACTTTACGGGTGATGGTATAGCTGTCACTCTTATCTTTTGGAACGACCATATAAGTGGCAATATATGTTCCTGCTTTGTCTGAATGATACTCTCCACCATTCTCATCTTTGATACTTACAAGCGTAACATCTTCTTTTTCTGCATCATAATGGATTCCTTCCATACTGGTTTCCACTGCAAATGTATCATCTGAAACTGCTTTTGTGATATCATCTGCTGTAACTGATGTATCTTTCTGGCTTGTTACCGCCTGTTCAGATGCCTGTACTTCCGTCTGCTGTTCCGAGCCTGTCTGTTCGGCCGCAAACGCATTCGCACTGCTCAAGGTACTGATGCCCATCAGGACAGCCAGTCCAAAAGCAGCAATTCTGGTCTTTAATTTTCTAACCTTCATGTGCTTTTCCTTCCTATTATAAATAGATTTTTTCAGTAAAATACCGCAGAAGATGTTTCCTCTGCGGTACGTTTTATCTTGCATATCGATTTTTTTCTTTTTTTACTTCCTGTCTGGTACGTTTTACCGCTTCCATGACAGACTCCGTTGGAATCTGGTTATCCTTACATCCTTCCAGAATTCCATCCAGATAAAATTTCGATGGCTTTGCCGGAACATCTTTGTGTGGAGCGTTCATCATATATACAAACACTTCTTTCTCCACACCATCCTGATTTTTTACCCGAATCGATTCTTTCCCATAAAAACTTGGGAATCCTTCATAAAAATCCAGACTCTTCTCACACGCTTCTGTGATTTTCCATAAGACTCCTTCGACATAGCTTCCTTTTTCCGGCAGAACCGTTGCTACCCCATTGCCCGGAGCCCTTCCCCGAAATGCCAGCCGATAATTTTCAAGCCGGACGTTTTCCACAACTTCCGCAGCCGGACACCTGTACTTCATCTGCTCCAGATTCATGTTGCTGCCATAAGCGAAGTAATATCTATCTTTCATTTTTTCTCACCTCTATCTGACTCCTTCTGTCCTTTGATTTTTCTTCAGACACTCATACGTGCTTTTATCATATCTCCACGCAAGATCACCATCCAGATTTGCCAGCAGATGTTTTCGAACATTTTTATATTCGTCTCCAATTAACCCAAGTCTCAATAAAAATGTACGAAATGTAAATGCCGGGTTTTCTGATATCAGTGTCTTTTTCATCTGTGTCGATCTCTGATTGATTGCCTGTGCGGAAATGGCTAATGCCAGTGTAATATTTGCTCTCACCTTTCCTGCATGTAGTGTGCTTTCAAAACAACGCCATTCCAAAGTTCCCTTGGAAAACACAGCATGAAGATTCAGAGCATAATAACGGGTATGATCATAATGGGTATGACTTCCATCCCTGCCTCCATACCAGACATTTCTTACTCGGTCCATTGTGATTGATTTATTTGGTATTTTTCGGATTTTCTCCAATACCTCCGGTCGCACCCTCTGACAATAACTATTTGCTCTTCTCTCCTGCACTTTCAGTGCTTTGAACAGGATATCTTCCTTTGCATACATAATTGTCAGTGCATTTTTCAGACTCTGCGGTGTATGATTCGATGCATCTACATGAACATGCTGACCACAGGACTCATTTACAAAACCTCCATGCTGTCGCAGACATCGTACTACTTCCTGTAACTTTCCCATTTCATCATAGGATAATTTCGGTGATACCATTTCTGTTGAATATTCTCCACCTGCGTCTACAATTCGACCGTATACTTTCCGTTGTGTATAAATGCTCCCATCAGACATAAATTTCCACTTTTTTCCTTCCAGATCTATCACTGACCAGACTCCATAAGTAGTGCCGTCATAATATGCTTCTGTTCCAAACATTTCAGCAACAACTTCTGCAGCACGTTGTCTGGTAATCCCTGTCATTTCGATTTCTGTGCCAAAGTATTGGTCTTTTATTCCGATCATGCCTAATGGATTCCTTTCTCAGACACTTTCTGTGTGTTAAGTTCGGAGTCTGCCTTTTGTAACAATCTGCCAATTGCCTCGATAACATTGACAGTTACTCCGTTTCCAGCCTGTTTATAAAGCTGTGCGTCAGAAGTGCTGTCTATGATCTTATCAATCTGCCAGTCGTAATAACCCTGCAGTCGCAGACATTCCCTCGGAACTAACCTTCTTATTCTGCCGTGATACAAGATGCCATGACGATCGGTTGCAGTAATTGTAAACATCGGTTCTTCGGGTTCTTTCATACGTCTGCCGTTCTGACGAACATTTTCTTTGGCTGGTGTAAGGACTGCTCTTGCCCCTTCTTCCCTTAATACACCAGAACATTCTCCTTTGTATTTGTGGATTCCGCACTGTCGAGTATTAAGGCTTCTGCATTCTTCAGTTACCAGTGGTGGTGGAGACAAATCTACGAAATGAAGTGTTCCCTGTTGAATACCTGTAGTCAGAGTGTGTGCTATCTGATGTCCTACTCTTCCTCTCCTGCTGTTGAAATTCGCATAGCCTAAATCGATGCTGTCACCCTCTCTTGCAAGTTTGTAGCCAAGCTTTGTATTTTCTTTAATTGGAACACCCACATCATATAATCCTGTCTTTCCACCCATTCCTCCGGCTTGTGATGTCAGGGTGCAGCTTAATCCTCTTGGACTATAAACTCTTTTCCCCTGACTTCCTGCCCGGACTTGAACAAGAGCTGCTCCATTTGTTTCTGGTTCAGGTAATACTTTTCCGGCACATCGGAAATCAAAATATCCGACAATATACACCCGTTTTCTTGCTTGGGGGACTCCGAAATCCTTGCTGTTAAGCACTTTCCATTCGACATGGTACCCCAGTTCAGAAAGCGTACTGAGGATGGTGCAAAACGTCCGGCCTTTGTCATGCGATAACAAACCGGGAACATTTTCAAGGATAAAATACGAGGGTCTTTTAGCTTCAAGAATCCGGGCAATTTCAAAAAAGAGAGTTCCTCTTGCATCTGCAAATCCTTCTCGCTTTCCGGCGATAGAGAATGCCTGGCAAGGAAATCCTGCACAGAGTAAATCAAAATCTGGCATTCGTTCTGGTTCGATTGTTCTTGCGTCATTACAATACCACTCCCCTTCCGTATCAAACAGCAATCGGTAGTTCTTATCCGCATAAGTATCCACCTCGCAATGTCCGACACAGACAAAGTTTCCTGCCCGTCTTAAGCCTTCACGAAATCCCCCGATTCCGCTAAAGAGATCAAAAAATTGAATGGTTGCGGCTATCAACCTCCTTTTTGCTGATAAAAACAGGCGGCATGATCTCTCATACCGCCCTTCGTTATTCTGTATCAATTGGTTACCATTCTGTTGGTTCTTCTGCTTTGGATTCTTCCGGATCAGTCTCTCCTTCTGGTTCAGTTTCCTCTTCCGGTTCACTTTCCCCTTCTGGTTTGTTTTCCTCTTTCGGTTCACTTTCTCCATCCGGTTCGGCTTCCTCTTCTGGTTCACTTTCCCTTTCCGGCTCAGTTCTTTCTTCCGGTTGAGTTTCTTCTGTTCCCAATTCTCCAGTTGTCTGTTCGGATTCTTCAGGCTGCTCTTTGCTTTGCCATTCGACCTCTACCTTTTCCAGTGCTTCTTCTATAATCTGAATTAAGAAGTCTTTCTGTTTCATGTGTTTCTTTCCGATGACTACTTTTAATCTCTGGAATAATTCCTCTGATACCTGTACTGCTACTGTTCTTACTGCTCCCATGCTTATTTCTCCTTTTCCTTCCACTCTGTTGAAATGTTCTTCAATGACCTGTTGTAAAAATTTTTGTGTGCTGCTTTCTGTGAGTTCAATCTCTTCTCTTACTTTCTCATGTAAGTCCATCGGGATCTTTCCGCAGATATTTTTCATCTCTGCCATAACCTTTCTCCTTTCACTTTTGCTACACACAACATACTCCAAAGCCGCATGGAAAGCTATTCACAATACCCACCAAAGATATCGATGCATTTCTTGCCTTACCCCTAGCAGATCCAACAATGTATGTATCGTGCAATCATAGGCCTCACCCCCTTTACAAATTTTCCATTTGAGATAGAAAATCCATCATCTGATCTGGTATTTCTTCCGATGATGGTTTCGTTTTCAATTGTTCCGTAGTGCCACATATTCCTAATTCCCGAACACTTTCTTTTATCGTCTTTTGAATGACTTCTTCCATCCATTTCCGATCCTCTTTTTCCAGAATTGCCTGAACCAGATACTGGCTTTTCTGCCCTTCTGGAACACTTTGAAATTTCTCCCATGCCCTCTGGTGTTCTGGATTTTTCAGGTTCGGGCGGAACGAATATACCGGGCGTGTCATCTCGTCCACATCTGCTCTACAATCCGTTCATACCCTGTTGCGTTGGCATGGACGTCCTCTATAAAAACGGGGCGGCAAATCGCGTCCTGTGCGGTCACGTGGCGTTTTAAAATTGCGGAGCCTCCCCCCATAAATACGGTGGGTACTGCCCGGAGATCAAACCCGGATTCTGTCACCGCAGACAGTATTCTTTCTATATATTTCCGTCCGTTTTCCTGTATGATCCGTCTGGCCTCCTCTGCCATACTGCAAGATTCCCTCCGAAGCACACGCTCAATTTGAGTTTCTGTCACAGACAGTCCGGTATTTCTACGCACTTGTTCTGCTGTCTCATCAATACATCGGATTACTCCAAGTTCCAGACTTCTGCACGTTGCTGCATTCGGAACAGCATTGTCCAGCCTCATAAGGTCAACGGTCCAGCCACCAATATCAACAAGCAGAACAGACGGTTCATTCTTCAGATACTCTGGATGCAGAGCAAGCGCAGAGTATCCCTGTGGGAACAGTTTCACATCTTTTATTGTTATCTCATATAACTCACTTTCATATAAAAATCGCACTGGCTGCTCTTTCCGCAACAGATACTCCCTGAATCCCTGTTTCTCTCTTCCAAAACTTGAAAGCGGAAGTCCAACAGCCAGAATTACCTCTGTCTTTCGTTCCGCTTTCCGATGCTTGATTTCTTCTGCAATGGCTGCCAACGTCAGCAGATAATAATTATCATTTGACGTTTTATTTTTTACCAGCGTCTGTCTTCCCGTACCGCAGACATAATACTTTCCTTGATATTGCAGAACATTCTGCATGGTATACGGCTCGTAATCATACCCAATAATTCCACTTGGGAAAGACACTTGTCTTGTTTTAATGGCATAATAGCCATGATCAATTCCTATGATTATCGCAATCACATCCTTTCATTTTTTCTGTTTAACGTAAGGTCAAAAATGTTGTCACTGCTGCAACGGATCGTTGCAAAAGTGCCATTCGTGAACACTTTTCTATGTTCCAGCGTCCCAAAACCTGCGGAAAATCTGGCTTTTTTATACCACTATCGCCAGAGGAACACTACTGTTCCTTCCCAGCCGGTTATAAAAGATCCCTCTCCCGGCGGCGGTCCAGCCTGTCCGGGGGAGGGATATATCGCAAGTTTCCTTTTTGAACAATTGCCTGTCTTTTTATTTTTATGAGATGTTTTTCCTGCTTTTGTAAAATGGGAAGATACTCCGGTTCTGTCAAAAACTTCCGTATATAATTGCCCTTTTTTCCCAGCTTGTTATCATTTTTCAGCAGTTCTATTTCTACCATGTAATGGGTATCTGGATGAAATCTCTTCTCACACAAAATGCTGTCCCCTTTTATATAATCAGATTTAGCCGATTCTCTTGCTGCCGCCAAGAGTTCATAAATACTTACTTCCACCTCTTATCACCTCCCAAAAGACCAGAAAAAAGCAGACCTCTTAATCGAAGTCTGCTCCTGTCGGATATGGTAATCCTCTTTCTTCATATTTTTTATCGATATAATTTCGAATCCATTCCCTGTATTCTTCCGTTAATGCCAGTTCCTGAAATTCTAACAACCACTTTTCCCCTTTTGCTTCGTCATCAAGCCATCGATCTTCTATGCACTCCGGCTCATCTAACATTTTCATCATCGCTTCAAATGGCTCTTTTACATCATCACCAAATTCTTTCCATAAGGCGATTCCATAGTTCTCCAGTTCAAAAAATTCTGTCAGATATGTCAATCGTTCCATATCCCCCAATGTCATTCTTTTTTCATCTGACAATAATGCTCGATCTCTTTTGCCACATAGATTTAAAAATTTTCTCTTTTCCATCTCCACATCCATTATACTTTTACCTCTTCCTGTTAAAAATAATTCCTTATTACGAAACATTATAAAATTTAAATTCTTTAGAATCAATATATATGTTTCTGTATTACGAAACTTTTTATTTTATAAGGGGAGTTCATCATTATGCAAAAGATTAGACCAGATATGGATATTGGTAAAAATATCCAAGCAATTCGATATAAAAACAATATGACTCAAGACCAAGTAGTTGCAAAATTAAATCTTATGGGTATCTCCATCACCAAAAGTACCTATGCCAAACTGGAAACAAATCGCATGAACATTAAGGCATCTGAATTAGTTGCACTTGCAAAACTCTTTCATACCGATATCAATGCTTTCTTTTCCGGCTTGCTATAGTTCGACATTCCCCGACTCCCTGTGTATATAATAGCATATTAAAAATAAGAACCAGTCTATATTCTTATCGGATATAAACCAGTTCTTTTTTCTTATCAAATAATATAAAAGTGACAGGGAATTCAGATTCTTATCTTCTGTCACTCATGTAATTATTATTCTATTTTAAATTTAATGAATTTACCCATTCTTGAATTTCTTTTTCAATGTTATTTTCTATATAAACGTCATACACATTTTTCCACATTATCTGTGTATACTGTTATTTTCAACCCCATAATTATAACTTGGTACACGCTATACACTACTATAAACTGTACTCCATTTTAGGATAGCCAATGTATACCGTATCATATGAATCCCAGTTATCAACTGTTGTAGACACCAGTTCCACATCTCTTAAGCTCTCATCATCATGTTCTCTTGACACCCGGCTGTCATCATCTGTCCAGTCAAGGTCATCATCTGTATATGGCTCCACAGGCTCTATTTCAAACAGATCTGCCTCTGTAATTTTTGCTATCTTTTCAGCAACATCTTTTGTATTTCCTGAAGCTGAATAATATACAACCAATGTTTTTCCATTTCCTGTTGATGTATTTTCTGTTGTATCTGTAGTGTTTTCGGAATTTGTATCCGCTTCTTCATTTCCAGACTGGTTGGTACTTGTAGACTGGCTGTCATTATTAGAAGCAGACTGGTTGGTATTGCTTGCTCCACATCCTGCCATCAAACCGATTGCCACGATGCATGTTAAGAGTACTGCTGCTATTTTCTTTGTTTTCATTCTAAGGTCACCTCCTGTCGTATAAAATGTTTGTCACGCTAATTTCTATCGGATGAAATTGGTAAATACAAAATCCGGTGCCTTTGGCATTTCAATTCCCATTTTTGTCGCAACATTTTTACAGTTAATGAAATATGCCATATTATTTCCAAGGATCTGCATAACCTGCATTCCTTCGAGATCCTGTTTTACTTCATCCGGATTCGTCCCATGTACCATATTCCAATATCTCGATGTGATAATCGGCATCTGCATCAGACCAAAATATTTATTTACCTGATCCCATGTGGCCGTTGTTCCGGCCCTTCTTGCTGAAATTACCACAGCGGCAGGTTTCAAGCGGAATCTGTCGCCGCCACCGTTTAAATCGGCATAAAAGACTCTGTCCATAAAGGATGTGATTGCACCGCCTGCACCACCCCAGTGTACCGGAGTTCCAAATACGAATCCGTCATAATCCCCTGCTATTTCCAGAAATTCATTCACGATATCATCTAGGATGCATTTATTTTTTTCCTGACATTTTCTGCAGGCAATACATCCTGAAATCGGCTTATTTCCAATCCAGAAAATATCTGTACTTATACCATTTTCATTTAATGCACTGGATACTTCACAAAGAGCTGTATAAGTACAGCCATTTTTGTGTGGGCTGCCATTGACAAGTAATACTTTCATTGATTTTTCCTCTTATGCTTACCAATTCTTTTTTTCTTTTGAACTGTCATTATTCTTTTTTCTTTCCTCAACCATCTTCACGAACCATTCCACCATATTCGGATCCTGATGCGAGAAGAAGGAGCTTGTCTTCTTGTCCAGTTCTGCAATAGTCTTCATATCTTCATCAGAAAGTGTGAAATCAAAAACATTAAAGTTTTCTTCCATTCTCTCAATGTGTGTTGATTTCGGAATAACCACTACCCCTCTCTGAATATGCCAGCGAAGCATAACCTGTGCCGGAGTCTTCTGATATTTTTCTGCAATGTCTGCGATGACAGGATTCTCAAAGGTGCCTCCTCTGCCCTCACCGAATGGTGCCCATGCTTCTAACCGGATATCATATTTGTCTGACCATTCCTTCATCTCTTTCTGCTGATTGAAGATGTGGGTTTCCACCTGATTTACCATAGGTTTAATGCGGTTGAAGGATGCAAAATCAACCATTCTGTCTACATAAAAGTTGGAAATTCCGATTGCTCTGATTTTTCCCTCATCGTACAGATCTTCCAATGCATGGTAAGCACCGTAAGCATCTGAAAATGGCTGGTGAAGCAATACCAGATCCAGATAATCTGTCTTTAACTTTTTCATGGATTCAAGAACTGATTTCTTTGCTTCTTCATATCCATAATGTTCAACCCACACCTTTGTTGTAAGGAAGATTTCTTCTCTTGGAATGCCTGACTTTTGGATTGCATTCCCAACCTCTTCCTCATTAAAATAACTCTGTGCTGTATCAATCGCCCGATATCCAACTTTTAAAGCATCAAGCACACATCTTTCACATTCCTCTTTTGTTACCTGATATACGCCATATCCCAGTATTGGCATTTTTACACCATTATTTAATGAAATATATTCCATTGTCGTATCCTCCTTGTTTTCTTTCATTCATCTTACATTCATACTATAATACTGATAGATTCCTTTGAGAAGTTTCGATAAGTTTTTCAGTCTTAACCTTTCGGTTTATTCTGGTTCTTACTGATTGAACAGCCATCCCATAATTTCTTTGTCACGACAAAACAGATAGCCACCGCCATGCTGATAAGTGACCGGTGTTCCTTGTTCTTTGTAAAGCTCATGTATCTGCTGGTATGCCTCTTTAAAAGGTTCTGATCCATAGTATTCGTCGCTTCCCGGCGTAACATTTTCCAATTCATCTCCGGATGTATTTTTTTCTGTATTTTCTTTTTTCTCATCTGTCTTCTGCTGTACGGTCTGTACCTGTTTTCTTTAGAAACACTCCACTATAATATCCAATAAATGCTATCAATATCATTACTGCCAGATAATCCAGCAGAAAAGGAAAGATCCCCTTTTCATAATCATAAAATACAAAATGCATCCTCATAATCAGATAATCTCCTATCTGTCTCCTGTAAAATGCATATAAACCATAACCTGCAATTGTGGTTGCGACAGATCTTGCTGCCCATGTTCTGATGACGGATAAATGTTCCCATAATCGTCCTACCATTGCTACCGCTATATTCCAATGAAATCCGAGATGTAATGACATCACCACCAGTCCCCAGTATGCGCAAAACATATGTATCTGTCCGGCTGTCATATATGTTCCGGAAATCTTTATCCATTTAAATATGTGATTTGACAATAATATTCCACTTATCATGGAACCCATTATAAGAATAAGCATGATGATAACCAGTACTGTCTGTATCACTCTGAACGCATTATATTTTCCTTTCCTTACAGAGGTCACCCATTTATGATTCAGTATGTGATGTGAAATAAAAAGCACAAGCATCGCCATACCAATCCACTCATGTGCAGTCTCGCTGAGCAAACTATATGGCATAAGAAGAAGCAAACATATCGTCATTCCTATATCTATCAATATTTTTGCTGTAAATCGTTTATTTTTCATATCCTACCTCTTATCTAAAGCATTCATATTGTCTTCCCAGAAAGATATTGCACGATCAATCCATCCTTCTGCTACAGTCCCCTCTCCCAATCCAAATCCATGAGAAAGGCCTTTAAATACTTCTATTTTTGTATTTGGGCCATTTTGTTGTATCTGGGAAATATAATTTTCCATACTTCTGTATGATGCAATTCCGTCACTTGTTCCGACACAGGCATAGGTTGGCGGCTCCATTCCTGTCACCTGGGAAAGTCCTGTATACTGCATAATCACCGCAGCCGGTGCAGGCTTTTTCTCCAAAGTAAGCTGTTCCATAAGAAGTATCCTCCATTTTCACTTCAGCTAAAGTATAACAAAACGAGACTCCATTAGAAGTCTCGTTTTGTTATTCAGTATTAACCTTTAGGTTTCTACTCGCATGTATTCAATTTTTATTTTACCTTGTTAATAGCATTTATCAGCCGCTTAACCTTAATGGACGGTTTTTTCGAATGAAGAATTCCAAACGGCATAGTATAATCCCACTCTACTGGAATGATTCTGATCAGTGGATGAACACTTTCCCAGCTCTTGAATGCCAGTAATACCTCATTATTGTTTTCGCATCGGTTAAATGCTTCTACATTGTACAGATTAAAGTCTACAATATTGATTTCAGGATGATTTTTCATCATATCATCCCTTAGCATATCGCCATAATAACTCCATCCTCTTCGCATGAGCATAAGATTTTCTCCAGCCAGATCATCAAGTGTAATTTTTTCTTTTTTTGCCAGCCTGTGATGAATTGATACCGCCACACAAAATGGTTCTCTTGAAATCTCAGTGCCATCACAGCCTCTGAGTTCAAGCATTGTTTCATCAAAGATTCCAGCTATCACATCAATATTCTTTCCCATATTAGCCAGTATCTCTCTTGCATTCTCTGGTGTATTTTCAAATGTAATCAATTTAAACTTCATCTCCGGATATATTTTCTGTATCTTAGGCCAAAGTTCCACAAAAACTTCCGGTGGCGTCATCGGAGATATTCCAACACGAATGATTTCTTCATTATGATTCATTGCTTCCTGCGCCCGTATCAACGATTCTTTTGAATATTGAATCAGATATTTTGCATCCTGATAGAGCGATTTACCAGCTTCCGTAATAATAAGACCTCTGTGTGTTCGTTCAAATAATTGCAAATCCAAGCTGTTTTCCAAAGAATTTATCTGTTTAATAACCGCAGGTGCACTTATATATAATTCTTCTGCCGCTTTACTAAAACTTCCAGCTTCTACAACGCAGATAAATGTATCAAGTTGTGGATTATACATCATGTAATTCACTCCTCTTTGTGATTTTAAATCATCTGAAATGCTTTCAGTGCCCCAATAATTGCCTCTTCTTTCTCCTTCGGACATTGTGGTTGCTTTGCTCCCTCTGACCTAGGAATATTAAAATTCTCCGCTAATTCAATTCCACACTTTCTCTTCACCTGTGCAATATACAGATTAGATACCTTCATCCCATCATTATGCTCTGCCACATACTTCTTTATCTCCTCATAAGTAGCCTGTCTACGCTCCGCTTCGGTTCGCGCTGGGCAAAGGTCCCCTGGACCTTTAGCGCCTCTCAGCCGCCGTTCCATTTTCCTTCCCTGACTTTCTGCTTACGTCCTTCCATTGTTTGAACAAGGCTATTCTCTCGTTCAATCTCTGCCACCGCAGACAGAACAGAAAGTTTCACTATCTCTTAGAGGATATTTCTTTAATTTAAATGGTATCTGGTAATATTTTTCCAATTTTTCGGGAAACCCATTTTATTCAATAATTCAACTTCACTTATATGCTCTATAAGTTTCCAAACGTAAGTACATTTGCCAAAACCCATAATGGAATTTCACCATATGTCTTGCGGTAATAATTGATATATGTATAATCTGTGGTCGTTGTTGCCCGTTTCAAGGTCGCTATCAACTTTACGATTGTTGCATGATTTCTTTTTGTATTATTATAATTATTAGCATCCAGGTACTGCTTCTGCTCTGCTCCATACATTTCAGTAAAATAGTATGACATCAAAGAACGCATCTGTCGCTCAATCTGCAGTAAATATTTAAAGAACAACTCTCTAAGCTCTGCATCAAACTTATACAGACTGACTATTTCTTCAAAACTTGTTCCTGCTTTATATTTTTGTGTTTGATATTCTAAAAAGATGTTTATATCCTCCCATAAGAGGAAAATATCCTATTTGGCGTAACATCTCTTCCGCATATTCTCTGTCTTTTATTTTTATTCCCTTTTCATCACTGATCCAGGAAACCTGGTCACTAAAAGAAGAGAATTTTTTCGGTATCTGCATCTCATTTCTCCTTAAAACAAAACAGGGAGAGACCCGCAGGCTCTCCCCCGCCTGTAGGCTTCGCAAGTTTCTACAGAACGATCACTGAGCTTAGTATACGTCATTTTAAATGTCCTGTCAATACGCCAAAACATTCTCTGTCATATCAGCTCAAAATTATTCTATGCTATTTTTCTCCAAATTATCATTCTTTTTTATCAGCTTTTAAAATTTATTTGTGAGAAAAATACATGAAAAAGCGACAGTCTGATTTACATTTTGTATTTCAGGAAACTGCCGCTTCTTTTTCTTCTTTATTCTGTTTTTCTTCCTCCAACTCCCGGAGGACTTCTTCGCCGTACTTATCAATCGTCCGTACCAGAAAATCAATGCACCGCTCAAATTCAATATTCTGTTGCATAAGCTCCTCCCGTTATTGTTTGATCTGAGCTTATTTTACAGAACCTGCCTGAAAACCACATTGAATCAGGACCACCCGTCCAACGGGTGGTTCTGATTCAACTATTCGTCAAATAAATATATGCATCTTCCAAAGTGATATCATTATCCAGGACACAATTCTCATTTGGCTTTCCTTTACTTAATACTTTCATATGAATTCCATTTTCTACATACTGCTTAGATGATATAGAATAATTGGCTTCTAACAAACGGGCTTCTTCTGCATTTTGTACCGTACAATTCCAAACACAGCCTTTTGCATTTTCCAGCAACCCACTCACGCTTCCAGAATATAAAAAACTTCCCTTTTTCATAATGGCAAGCTGTGTACAGGTTGCTGCTAAATCTTCTACTACATGAGTGGAAAACAGCACAGTTCTATCCTTTGAAAAATCAACCAGAAGATTGCGGATCCTGATTCTTTCTTCCGGATCTAACCCAGTTGTTGGTTCATCAATAATCAAAAAATCCGGATTATTAAGAAGTGCCTGTATGAGTCCGACACGTCTCTTCATACCACCAGATAATTGCCGCATTTTTTTATTCTGATGCTCTGTAAGAGAAGTCTTTTCCAGATAATAAGTAATTCTTTGTTCGAGGTCATTTCTGGATACTCCTGACAGTCCCCCCATATATACAAGACATTCTTTCACCGTAAGATTCGGATATAAGTCGATTTCCTGTGGAAGATAACCAATCTTTTTCTGTATTTTCTCATAATTTCCCTCGTTATACAGAATTCCATCAAGGGAAACCATTCCTTCCGTTTGTTTTAAAACAGTTGTAAGAACCCTCATCAAAGTGGTTTTTCGAGCACCATTCTCACCCAAAAGTCCGTAAATTCCCTTAGGTATTTCAAGAGATGCCTTATTTACTGCAACTACACCATTTTTAAATCTAACTGTTAAATCATTTATTCTAATACTCATAATCTATCCTCTTTTCTTTAAAGCCATTGGTAATACTGCAAATAAAAACAGCCCCGTTATAAAAGACACAAGCGTTCCATAAATCCAACTCTCGGACATTAATTGAGTAGGTTCACAAAAGCTGAAAGAAAACAATCCCAGATTTCCGAAAAATGAACTTCCCGCTTTTGATATAAGTCCAATGACAATTCCAAATAAACATCCAATACCTGCCCACATATTTCGAAGCAATGTGCACAAAATCACAGAGCATATACTCCAAAGCCAGATAGTTCCAAACATTGCAATGAAATATACAAGAAATATCTGAATACCCGAAATGCCTTCGTTTACACTGCCCGGTTTTTGCCAGAAAAACAAAACATATCCAACACAGGAAAGTATTAATAAATATAATATTTGAACGCACACTCTCTGTGATATTACTTTTAACTGCTTTTTTTGATCATACAAATGAAATACATCGGCACGCTTACTTTTTACTTCCATCAAATATGTGTCACTACAAAAAATAATTGTTAAAAATGCTATTGGCGACTGAATCGCTGAACCGATTTCTTCATAGTATATAATCGGATGAATAGCACACAATATCAGTATAAATGCACATGAATAAAAAATCTTATATAACGACAGGCAGTTTTTTAGTTCCGTTTTCAATGAACCCTCCTCCTTTTCCAGATTGTAACAGAAATACATACTAATATAACTGATGAAATTACAAGAATAATCTGATTTATGTTTGACATTTTGGCTACATGTGTTTCAAAAAATCTGCCAGGGAATCGCACCATAATAGAGAACGGTCTCATATAATAAATATCATTCTTCATGGTCAGCATATTTGAATATATAATGTGTAAAAACAAGATTGGTGCTGCCGGAAGCGGATTTTTAAATATTACTGCTGTAATTGTATAGACACAACATATCATCAAAAGATTCGGAATAATATAGATCAGAGAATTCACGCAAAAATCAATTGGTGTTACTGGAAAGCCCGATTCTAAAGACGTTTTCAAACACAGCATAAAGAATATAACATTCAAAATCACTAATACTCCCAGCATACTAATGAATCCGCTTATTACTTTCCCACATATATATTGGACTGCCGTAACAGGCTTTGTATGTAATAATTCATAGGTACTTTTTCGTGTATCCTGAATAAATAAAAATGATAGCAAGACTGTTGCCAAAAAGGCCATATGCAAGCCTGCAAAATCCGTAAATTTTTTGGCAAAGTACCAGGAAAAAGAATGTTCGGATAATTTCCGCTCGATATAATGATTGATTTCTTCTGCTGTCCCCTTATGAATTTCAAGGTCCTCATAAGCATATATTGCATTATAATAGCCATATTGGGATTCCAAAAACTCAGAAGCAGTCTTTACATCCATATTCTGAATTTCTTTCATTACATGATCTGCTTCCTTCCTGCTAAATCCAAAACCATTTTTGGAGGTGTCCATTAACGTCTCTTTGATTGTATCTTCCCACTTCCTTCTTCTTTCTTTATCATCAGATGTGGGAATGTAGCCATCCATGACATCAGCATCTTCCAATGCTACGTCATTTTGTGCAATCTGTTCATTCTGTTTGATATAATGAATTTGCAAATACGATGACAGACATTGATACATACTGGCAACTATAATAATCAAGCCAATCCACAAAACAGGGTTCTTTAAATAATCAAGTATACTTCTTTTTATGATTGTTTTCATTGTATCTCTTCCTTTCTTTAACAACATCATACAAATCAATTCTCAATAAATTCACAATAAAAAAGTGTCTTCGACACTTCAACTCCCCTGCCCCTCAATCTTGAGGGGTTAGGGGTTTCTTTTTTTCTTATTTTCCCTCATAATAATCTTATGAATATTTTAAAAAAATTTTTTAAAGAGCATTTTGAGGAAATGATTTATATTCAACACCCTCGTGACTCTGTCATCGAAAATGTAGAAAAAATGATTAATTGTGGGGACCCTTCTTTTGGTGGTGCCATGTATATCTGCCCTTCCTGTGGAAATTATAAATATGTTCCTTTCCGCTGTCATTCTCGCTTTTGCCCGACCTGCGGTAACATGTATTCCATTGACAGAACTACTTCTATGTCCTTTAAGATCATCAATGTCCAGCATCGTCATTGTGTCTTTACCATCGCCAGAGAACTCCGCCCTCTGTTTTTAAATGACCGCTCCCTTTTGAATTGTCTTTTCTCGGCTGTTAACAGTGTTGTTACACGTATGTTCCATAAGATAAACAAATCAGAATTCTTTACTCCTGGTTTTATCTGTGTTCTTCATACCTTTGGAAGAGATTTAAAGTGGAATCCCCATATCCATTGTCTTATTTCAGAAGGTGGTGTTGGAAATTCGCTTCATTGGCGTCACGTAAAGCATTTCAACTATAGATTTTTACGTGATTCTTTTCAAACCGCTCTCTTGAACGAATTACATTCCAAAATCGGCGACTCTTTCAAAAAACTAAAAACATCCATCTACCATGATCATAAAAATGGGTTTTATGTTCGTGCTATGCCTAATAAATGTAACCCTTCCCAAGTAATCAAATATATTGGTCGTTATCTTGGCAGACCTGTCATTGCAACATCACGTATTGATTCTTACAATGGTGAATTTGTTACTTTTCATTACAATCGCCACGAAGACAAGAAACTGGTCATTGAAACCATCCCTGTTCTTGATTTCATTGCCCGCCTTACGCAGCACATACCTGAAAAACATTTTAAAATGATCCGTTATTATGGAATTTATGCCAGACATCGTAAATCTGACAAATATCTTCGCAGGGCTATCTCACGTGAAAAGCATAAAATACTTCTTTCCTTTAATCAATGGCGTGAATCTATCCTTCTTTCCTTTGGATATGATCCGTTAAAATGTCCTTCTTGCGGTACAACTATGCTTTTCCTTGAGTTATATTTCAATCACAAACCTGTTCCTTTGCATGAATTATATGAAAAGGTTATGCGAAAGCATCAGTGTCGTTCTCCTGCCACGCTTTCATATTCTCCTGTTACATGATACAATCAAAGTATCTATTACAGAAATGGAGATGATCACTATTAAAGCAATCACTGAGACAGAACTTGCAAAGGGACTTCGGGAACAATACATCAAAAATCCTCCTGAAGGCATGACTTCTGATGAAGTCCGCGATATGGATGATGAGGATCTTTTGGATATGGATTATTTCTTACACGAATTTGATGATTTGGATGATGACGATTTCGGTAAAGAGGGTTTTTATATCTTCTAAAACCAAACCGTCTATTTCTCATGCCCGCCTTTGTGCGGGCTATTTTCATTCAAAAGTTCGGCGAAAGACGAACTTTCCTATAAAGTAAAAAAATGTATGCACTTTACCATCCATCCTTTTCTGCATTGCTTCCGTCGAAATGACTCATCATCTACTTTGGAAAAGGCAACAGCAACATCTTCAAATACACAAAATCTGTCAGTAGGCTCTTCAAAATATCCAATCCAGTATCTGTAAAGCTACATCGCATCTACCACTTCATTTACAGAAACAACTGTAGGAGAAATACAAGCTTTCCGAAATAAGTCCATCTGTTCTTTTGTAAGGCATGCTAATCTGCTTCTAAGCATTTCCTCTGTACAAAAATTATCAACAATTCTATCTATTAAATCAGCTTTTCGGAGTCCTGAACACTTTCTGATTTCAAAACTTCTTGCCTGATCTAAGAGTTCTTCTTTTGTATATTCTGTCAAATATTCTCTTAATAACATTTCTGCTCCATATCTATAATAATTTATCTTCTATAACGAAATCCATATTCTTTTTTTAATCTCTCATATATTTCAAATG
>OFDJ01000052.1_pt1 | contig 64851 bp, 50 predicted proteins | sample 1520901 | NCBI WGS metagenome assembly OFDJ01 (sample SAMEA2699035, study PRJEB24076) | metagenome | biome: Human gut stool | place: Spain | collected 2012-11-19 | reverse complement strand
TCGTGCTTTTGTTTATCACCGATTGGGGAAACACATGGGCATATAACTTCGAGACGGCATGCAAACATTTAAAAAATCTGTTTGTTCCGGACAGTGTTGTGCGCATTGATGAGTCAAATAGTTTTAAGGGATTATCTAAGCTTACAATTAGCGGGTATGAACACAGTAAGATTCAAAGCTTTTCCGCCGCAAAGAACATCCCATTCCGTTCCCTTGGTACTTCCCCGGGAAAAATAAAATACAACGGAAAAGACTATCAGGGATCGGTTATGGTAGATACCAAAACATATCAAATGCAGCCTCAAAATATCTATGATATTGGGGTAAGGCCGGCGGGCTATGGACATATGCGTACCATTAAAGTGGTATCTTCTCGCGACGGAATTGCCACTGTAAAAAAAATGCCCAGTGGAAACTACAGGGTAACCGGAGTAAAACCGGGAACGAGCTATATTATGATCACCGTATATCAAGACGAAAAGGAGATTACGCACGCTTCTGTCAAAGTAACGGTAGAAAAAGGAGTAAAAGCGCAGGGAACTGCCACAAGAAACACCAGTTATTTTAATTAACTAGAGAGACCCCTTTACGGACATTATGATATTTTCTGCTTATTCTCAAAATTATCGAGATATCATAAAAAATAAAAGCGGCACACCGGAAAATCATTCCAGTGCGCCGCTTCATAGTTTTACTCGGTTTTTTCGATCTTGTACCCTATTACAGCACAAATCCGCATCAGCCAAGAGCCAATGCGGATAGTGATAAGGTTGGTGGAGATGAGGAGAATCGAACTCCTGTCCGAAGACCGCCTACCAAAGCTTTCTACGAGTGTAGCCGGTGTTTTAACGTTCCCTCCGCACAGCGCCCGTCGGCAGGCTCTGTGCATCAGTAGCCTTTAAGCCATGACCGGGTTAAAGGCGTAGCCCGGTTCATGTTCACCGCTAAATGACGCCCTTATCCGGGCCGCGGTACTCCCGGTAAGAACGAGCAGCCTAAATTAGGCTGCTAATGCAACTTTATTGTTGTCGTTTAATTTTAAGTTTGCGGATTTTATAGCGGTTCCGCACCGCTACTCGCTTACTTAGGCTCACAACCCCCGTCGAAACCATTGCATCCCCATATTAAAAATATAGATACAGGCTTCTTTCAGATATTATGCCCTGTTTTTGTCTTTCATTGCGCGCTCGATGTCGCGCTTTGCGGCTTTTGCCGCAAGATCCTGCCGTTTGTCATATTGCTTTTTACCTTTGCAAAGACCGACCTGCACCTTGACCATGGAACCTTTAAAATACAGCGACAGCGGAATCAGAGAGTAGCCGTCCTGCTTGACAAGACCGAACAGCCGCATGATTTCGCGCTTGTGCATCAACAGGCGGCGCACGCGCAAGGGGTCTTTGTTGAAGATATTGCCCTGCTCATATGGGCTGATGTGCATGCCGTTGAGAAGAAGCTCGCCGTTTACCACCGAGCACCACGCGTCCTTCAGGTTGGCGCGCCCTTGGCGTAGGGATTTGACCTCGGTGCCGGCCAGCTCGATACCGGCCTCCATGCTTTCTTCCACAAAATAGTCGTGAAAGGCTTTTTTGTTTTGAGCGATTGTTTTGGTTGCAAGCTTTTCGGCCATACAAAAAAGCCTCCGTTCTAAATTTCTCTCCGGCCCTCCATCGCGCGGGTCAGGGTTACCTCATCGGCATATTCCAGATCGCCGCCGACAGGAATGCCATAAGCCAGGCGTGTCACCGTGATGCCCATGGGCTTGAGCAGGCGCGACAGATACATCGCTGTGGCCTCGCCCTCTACCGTGGGATTGGTGGCCATGATGATCTCCTTGACCTCGTCGTTCATGCGGGCCAGCAGCTCCTTGATGCAGAGCTGATCAGGGCCCACGCCGTTCAAGGGGGAGATCGCGCCGTGAAGTACATGGTAAAGGCCTTTGTACTCGTTGGTGCGCTCGAGCGCGAACACGTCGCGCGGGTCTTCCACCACGCAGATGATCGAGCGGTCACGGCCGGCGCTGCGGCAGACCGGGCAAAGCTCCTGATCCGTCAGGTTGCAGCACTCTTTGCAGTAATGGATTTTCTCGTGGGCCTCCCGGATGGCTCCGGTGAATTGCTCCGTTTCCTCTTTAGAGAGCCCAAGAACATAATAAGCAAGGCGCTGGGCGCTTTTATGGCCGATGCCGGGCAGGCGTTCAAACTGCTCGATCAGCCGCGCCAAGGGCGCCACATAATAGGCGGACATAGATCAAAAGATCCCGGGTACGTTCAGGCCGCCCGAAAGGGCCTCCATCCGCTCGCTTTTGTCGGCGGCGGCGGTGCGCAGCGCTTCGTTTGTTGCGGCCAGAATCAGGTCGGAAAGCATCTCCACATCCTCGGGGTCCACGACCTCGGGTTTAATGGTGATGGATTTCAGCTCCATTTTGCCGGTGGCGACAACCTCTACGGCGTTTCCGCCGGAGGTAGCGGTGTACTCTTTGGTCTCCAGCTCGGTGGTGGTCTTGTCCATTTCCTCCTGCAGCTTCTGGGCCTGCCGCGCCAGCTGCTGTAAATTGGCGGCGCCGCCTTTGCCGTAGCCTTCCGGTAATCTTGCTTTCATGTCGAAACCTCCCGTTATTGTTGAATCACTGGGATTCCCGCCGCCACAGCGCTTTCCGCCAGGGCTTTGAGCGGGTCCTGTTCTTTTGTCTGTTCTGTCTGGGGCTTTTTGTATGGCCCCAGTTTATAGGTACGTCCCGTTACCTGCTTGATGGCGTCGCGCATTTTATCCCGCTGGGCGGGGCGGCGAAGCAGCTCAAGAGCGGTGGGGCCGGGTGCGTCGATCAAAACGTATTCTCCGCTCACATAGGCGGTGGAGCCTGCGAACGAAGCGGCGACGACCCGCGAATAATCCTTCATCGTCTGCAGAATTTCCGGCCATACATCCAGCGGCCGGGCCGAATCCTGCAGCTCCTCGAGCGTATTGGATGTGCCGGATTCTCTTGCAGCCTGCGAAACGGCGGGCTGTTTTGAGATCTCCTCAGACACCGACTCTTCGGGAGCGGGGGACGATGTGGGAACAGCGGGTTCATACGGATCAGGCGGCGGTTCCTCCATCCATGGCGGTACGTCGTCCGGTTCCTGCCGCTGCACCGTGGGTGCGGGGGGAACAGAAGGAGCAGGAGCCGCCACGGCAACGGGCGCAGGTTCCGGTATGCGGTGGACCTGCGGTTCCGGTGGTGCCGTCTGCACCGCGGGGGCAACGCCCTTTCTCTCGAGCGCGGCAATCCGCCGTACCAGCGCGTCCGTGCCGGAATCCAGCTCGGGCGAGCAAAGGCGCAGAACCGCCATTTCCATTTCAATCCGCCGGTTGCCGCCCCGGTACATCCGCTCCAATGCGTCCTGCATCGTATCCAGACAATGCAGAATCACCGGCAGGGAGGTGGGGAGGGCCCGTGCGGACATGGCTTGATATTCTTCTTCCGGAACCGCCAGAATATCTCTGGCGTCCTTCATGGTTTTCAGCAGCATCAGCCCGCGGAAATAACCCGAAAGCTCTTCGCACAGCCGCGCCATATCCTTTGACGCAGTATACAGCTCGTCGATCGCCAGCAGCGCCGTGGCTGCGTCTTTTCCGGTAATGGCGTCCGCCAGTCGGAACAAATGCTCCCGTCCCGCCAGTCCGGCGGTCTGGGTGACGATGTCCACCGTGACGTCGCGGCTGCGCCCCAGGCACTGATCAAGCAGCGAAAGCGCGTCGCGCAAGGCGCCGTCGGCCAGTCTGGCCAGCAGCAGCGCCGCCTGCGGCTCAATGCTGGCATTTTCCTCGCCGGCAATGTAGGTAAGGCGGTCCGCAATATCTGCCGGTGCGATCCTGCGGAAATCAAACCGCTGGCAGCGGGATAAGATCGTTGCGGGAAGCTTATGCACTTCGGTGGTGGCCAGGATAAAGATCACGTGCTCCGGCGGTTCCTCCAGCGTTTTCAGCAGGGCGTTGAACGCGCCGATCGAAAGCATGTGGACTTCATCGATAATGTATACCCGGTATTTTGCGGCGGCGGGCGTAAAATTCGCTTCTTCACGCAGGGTGCGGATATTCTCTACACCGTTGTTGCTGGCGGCGTCGATCTCCACTACATCCATCACGGAGCCGTTGTCGAGACCGCGGCAGATTTCGCATTCTCCGCACGGGTCGCCGTTCTGAGGATTCAGGCAGTTGACCGCCTTGGCCAGAATTTTGGCGCAGGTGGTTTTGCCGGTTCCCCTTGAGCCGGTGAACAGATACGCGTGGGCCAGCCTGCCGGAGAGCAGCTCATTCTTTAAAGTGGACGTAACCTGAGGCTGCCCTACGACATCTGAAAACTGCCGGGGCCGCCATTTACGGTATAAAACCTGATACATCGGAATGTGTCCACCTGCCTTTGCGCGAATAAACCGAAAGCAAGACAGTTCGCCAAAATGACGACACATGCAATAGGATATGCGGACGAACAGACACAACCTGCATCGCACCGGCCAATCCGCTTAATGCTGCTCGGTTCCCCGCCTGACATGGTTCACGGCGGCCAGCCGTACAGAGCCCGCCCGCCCGCATATCCTATTGCACGCAATTCTGCCTTGCTTTTTCATAAGCTAACTAAAATAGTATAAACGATTTTTGAAAAAAAAACAACACTTTTCTGCGATTTGCCGCGGGGAGCGTTCGATTTTTCGCTTCCATTTTATCAGTTGGACGAAAAAAATGCAACCGGAAATGTCTGTTTTGTGGTATAATAACCGCAAAGAGTCACTTTTGTTTTTTTGATAGCTTTTTGGTTTCGCAGGGAGACTCCTTTTTTGTTTTAGCTTTAAAAGTGCAAGTTTTTTCACAGGTTGTTTTACATAAAATGACCGCTTGCGCGGGTCTGCCCCTCATGCCGGGCAGGCACTTACTTTCGCAACGAGGCAAAAGTAAGCAAAGGCCCGCCAAAGGATGCCTTTGGAATCCGTTCGGGGGAACGGTTCCTGAACACACCGACGAAAGCTACTGTAAAGGCGCTCCAATAAAGATGCCCACTCTCCGAACTACATCCGAAAATCAGTCTTGTAATCGCGTCTGTCGGCGGGCATTTTCAGAGCGCTCGCGTTGGCTCGTATTTTGGGTACGGAGATTTTGTCAAGGTTGTTTCCGTGTGAAAACAGGAAGTTGATTGCCACAATCATGGGGTCAAAACTCTCGCCATTCGGCGAAACCTTTAGGTGAACCCATTTCGCAGGAAGCCTAAAGTCAACAGGAGCTACCGTATGGTTTCGCGTTGGGCAGGTGAAAAGGCAACGTTCCCCATGCTTTAGGCGGCTGGCTGTTTGCCTTGCGGTGTGTGCAGTTTTTAGGTACGGCAGCCTTTGCGATAGAATAGAAAATTTATTTTTGCAGGCTGCCCGCAACATGGATGCAGGCTCAGCCTGCTGATGGAGGATAGCATGAAAATGACTTGGGAAGAGCTGGAATCGACCTGCCTGCAATGCCGTAAGTGCGGCCTTTGTGAAAAGCGCACCAATGTGGTGTTCGGCGTGGGTAACCGCAGCGCGGATGTGATGTTCATCGGAGAGGGCCCGGGAGAAAACGAGGATCTGCAGGGCGAGCCCTTTGTGGGGCGTGCGGGCCAGCTGTTGGATAAAATGCTGGCGGCGGTCGACCTGGACCGCCATACCAATATTTATATTGCGAATATCGTAAAGTGTCGACCGCCGAAAAACCGTGACCCGGAGCCCGACGAGCAGGATGCCTGTCTGCCCTGGCTGCGCAGCCAAGTTGCGCTGGTGCGCCCGAAGATCATTGTCTGTCTGGGCCGTGTGGCGGCGATGAAGCTTTTAAAGCCGGATATCAAGATCACAAAGGAGCACGGCGAGTTTTACGAGCGAAACGGCGTGCTGATGATGGCGACTCTGCACCCGGCGGCCCTGCTGCGCAACCCCAACAATAAGCCCGCTGCGTTTGAGGATTTCTTAAAGCTGCGCAAAAAGCTGGACGAGCTTCATCTTGCCCCCGCACCGGGCGATCTCCCCTTTTAATTCCAGAAGCGTTTCGTTGGCCGGCACTGGTTGTGTGCCGGCATGTGTTGTCAACACATTCTATAAATGAGCAGAAAAGGTGTATGTTTCCTAATTTGGAAATATATACTTTTTTTCTACTGAAAATTTAACATTTCCTACAAAAAAATACAATATTTTCCTATAGATCTCTCTTTCAATTCCGCAGATTTATGATAATAATTTGCTTTTTTCAGCCGATATATCGTGTAAGCATCCGGAAAGCTTTGAATTTGGCGCATCGGGAGAGCTGGATGGGCTGAACCGGATGAAAAATAGGGGGTATGCAGCGTGAGACGAAATGAGAAGAAAGAACGTAAAAAAAGTCTGCGCGGAAAAATCATTTTATTCGTTGGCATTCCGGTTATTTTACCTGGTCGTCGGTTCTGTTATTTTGATGATCGTCAGAAACAATGTCAGTCAGCTGACCAATCAGCAGCTGGCCTCTGATTCCAAGGCGGCTTCAAGGCAGATCGAAAACTTTTTCCAGCAGTATATGGCGCTCCCGAACCAGTTCTCGAAAAATGTGGAGATACAGAAGATGATGTCTGCCACCGGTCAGGGACAGGCGATGGAGCAGTACGTGGGATTTTCCAGCCTGTACGACACCATGAAGAACATGGCGGGTAAAGACGAAAACATTCTGTCACTGTGGGTTGCGGATGTTGACGCAAAGCAGTATGTGGATTCCAAGGGGGAAAACGCCAAAGATTTTCCCACTTCTGAGCGGCCGTGGTTTATTCAGATGAAAGAACGGGGAAGTATGACCATGACCGACCCGTATGAGGATTTTACCACCAAGAAGCAGGTGGTATCGATCGTAACCCCTGTGTTTCAGGCGAACACCAATGAGATTATCGGTGCGGTAGGTCTCGATCTGGTGCTGGATAACCTGAACAAAAGCATGGCGGCCTACACGTTGGGCAATACCGGCTTTTACATCCTGGTTTCTGCCGGCGGACAGGTCATTTACCATCCTGTGCAGGAGAATGTAAACAAGAGTCTTACGGATGTCGATTTGTCCGATAACTTCAAGCAGGCCACTACAGCCCACACGGAGGGCTTGATCGAATATACCTCCGGCACAACGCAGAGCCACGGGTATCTTTCCCCGGTGGGGGATACGGGCTGGATGCTCGCAACCGGCCTGCCAAACGCAGAATTCTATGCGAACTACAATCAGATCGTGTGGATCTGGGGCATTGTGATGCTGGTATCGATGGCGCTGGTTCTGCTGATGATTCTGCTCATCTCCAGCCGTCTCACAGCGCCGATCAAGCAGCTCGAGAGAGCGGCGAGCGAGGTGGCCGAGGGCAATCTGGATGTGACGGTATCTGTCAAATCACGGGACGAAACCGGTCAGCTCGCGCGGGAGTTCGGGCGCATGGTGGCCCAGCTCAAAGATTACCGCGGCTATATTCAGGAGATTACCGATGCGCTGGATACTATGTCTAAGGGCGATATGCGCATTCACCTGGAATATGAGTACGTCGGGGAGTTTGCTCCCGTGAAGCAGGCGCTGCTGGGTATTTCGGATTCGCTGAGTAAGACACTTTCCTTGATCGATGAAATTGCGGCGCAGGTAAACTCGGGCGCAGAACAGGTCTCGAGTGCGGCGCAGGCGCTGGCGGCAGGCGCCACCCAGCAGGCTGCTTCTGTAGAGGAGCTTTCCTCCATGATTGCCCGTATTGACGAATCGTCCAGAGAGAATGCCAGAAATGCCGAAAACACAGTGGCCGTATTTGAAAAATCAAATCAGCAGTTTAAGTCCATCAGCAGCAGCGTGGAATCGCTTGAGGGCCATATGAGGGAGATCAGCAGATCGTCCGCAACGATCATGGGGATTACCCGTACGATCGAGGACATTGCATTCCAGACGAATATCCTGGCGCTGAATGCGGCGATCGAGGCGGCCCGGGCCGGTGCGGCGGGCAAAGGCTTTGCCGTGGTGGCGGACGAGGTTCGCAACCTTGCGGCAAAATCTGCCGAAGCTGTAAAGCAGACGGCGGAGCTGCTGGCAAAATCGAATCAGACGGTAGAGCTTGGGGCATCTGCGGTGGATGAGGTTTCCGGTTCTATCCAGACCGTGATCGAGCTGGGCAACCAGACGAATGAAGCGGTAATCGGAATGGGCAAGTCCGCAAAGGAGCAGGCCGAAGCAGTCAACCAGATATCGGAGGGACTCTCTCAGATTTCGGCGGTAGTGCAGACCAACGCCGCCACAGCGGAAGAAAGCTCCGCTTCGAGCACAGAGCTTTCTCACCAGGCAGAGACCCTGCATCGCGAAATCCGCAGGTTCCAGCTTCACGATCAGGGGGAACTCCCTGCAGAGTTCGCCGGGGAGCGGGAAATCGAATTTTGATTTTGAAAGGGCTTTTCAAAACGGGCGGATCGCCTGAAAATCATTCGTAACCCAAAAGGAAAAAGTCGTGCTTCTTAAAAGAGGCACGACTTTTTTTCTGCACTTTTTCTTTTTCGTGGAGTGAAAAACGTCACAGGAAATGGGCATGAAAGCTGGGGTTTGCAGAGAATCAAACCATTTATCAGGATTTTTAATGATAAATTTTCATGTTTTTTATTAAATTCTTACAATCAGTCAGCCGATATACAAAGCGGAGGAAGCAGATAGCTCAAAAATTTTACTGGGTTATTGGTGCTTTTTGAAACGGGTTGTCTGTGTTGCAGGCTCCCGTTTGGATAAAGAAAGGTGAAAGGGAATATCGAATGAAGAGAGAAAATCAAATCATAGCAAAAGATACAACGATCAAAGGTTTCCGGAGCTTAGGGGCCCGAATGATGGCCTTTATCGGGGTACCGGTACTTCTTTCCTATGTGATCATAGGGGGGATTCTGCTCGGCCTGGTGGGTGATTCTGTATCCCACCTGACTGAAAATGAGCTGCAGGCCAAATCCGAAGGCGCGGCTTATCAGGTGGATGAGTTTTTGATGCAGTACACTCAAATTTCAAGCCGGTTGGCTCAAAATGCGGATCTGCAGCAGATGATGACGGATTCCAATAAAAGTCATACGATGAGCGATGATGCAAGATTTGCCAACCTGTATCAGACCATGCAGAACATGCGTGGGACAGATAAAAATATTCTGTCTATTTTTATCGCGGACGTGGATGCGGAGCAGAGCATCAACACCAACGGCGGAAACAACAAGAGCTATACAACGACCGAACGCCCTTGGTTTATTGAAATGAAAAAGAAGAACGGCATCACGCTCACAGAGCCCTATGAAGACATCAATACAAAGCAGCAGGTGGTCACGATCGCCTCACCCGTGTATAAAAAGGGAACGTCAGAGATTATTGGCGCTGTGGGACTTGATCTTACCCTGACCAGCCTGAGCGAAAATGTTCGTTCTTTCAAAATCGGGCAGGAGGGATATTATATTCTGGTGTCCTCCGGCGGAAACATCGTTTCTCACCCCAAAGATGAATACCTCAATCAAAATATTTCCGATACGGATCTGACCGAGTCCATCGTGAAAAACTTTCAGGAGAAAAAGGTCGGGAGCGTTCAGTATACCTCTCACAGCATTGTCAGCTACGGATATACCTGCGCTGTGGGCGACACCGGCTGGATGGTGGCGACCGGACTGCCGGAGAAGGAATATTTCCAGGAGTATAACAATGTACGCTCTGTACTGCTGATTTCTTTTGCGATTGCGCTTGGCGTCATCTTAGTGCTTCTGGTGCTGATTTCCGGAAGGCTGATCGCTCCCCTGAAGAAGCTGACCGTAACCGCTAATCAGATCGCGGAAGGAAATCTGGATGTGGAGATTTCGGTGCATAGTCAGGATGAAATCGGCCGCCTGGGGGATGCGTTCAACCGAACGGTATTCCAGCTCTCTAATTACAGAGGCTATATTCAGGAGATTACCGATACACTGGAGACCATGGCCTCAGGCGATATGCGGATTCATCTGCAGCAGGAGTACGCCGGTGAGTTTGCCCCAGTCAAGCAGGCCTTGCTGGATATTTCCTCTTCGCTTTGCACCACGCTGTCTTCCATCGACGAAATCGCGGCACAGGTGAATTCCAGTGCGGAGCAGGTTTCGAGTGCGGCGCAGGCACTGGCGGCCGGCGCCACCCAGCAGGCAGCCTCCGTAGAGGAGCTTTCCTCCATGATCGCCCGCATTGATGAGTCGGCGAGAGAGAATGCTAAGAATGCCGAAAACACAGTGGCTGTGTATGAACAGTCCAATCAGAAGTTCAAGTCCATCAGCCGCAGTGTGGAGCTGCTTGAGGGCCATATGAAAGAGATCAGCCATTCGTCCACAACCATCATGGGGATCACCCGCACGATTGAGGATATTGCACTCCAGACGAACATTCTCGCGTTGAATGCCGCGATCGAGGCGGCCCGTGCCGGTGCGGCGGGCAAGGGCTTTGCCGTGGTGGCGGATGAGGTTCGCAACCTTGCGGCCAAATCTGCCGAAGCTGTGAAGCAGACGGCGGAGCTGCTGGCGAAATCAAATCAGGCGGTGGAGCTTGGCGCTTCTGCGGTGGATGAGGTTTCCGGTTCCATTCAGACCGTGATCGAGCTGGGCAACCAGACGAATGAGGCGGTGGTCGGAATGGGCCAGTCCGCACAGGAGCAGGCCGAAGCGGTCAACCAGATTTCGGAGGGACTCTCTCAGATTTCTGCGGTGGTACAGACCAATGCCGCCACGGCGGAAGAAAGCTCCGCTTCGAGCGCCGAGCTTTCGAGCCAGGCGGAAACCCTGCATCAGGAAATCCGCAAGTTTCAGCTGCATGATCAGGAGGAGCTCTCCGTACCCTCCGACGGGCACCCGGAAATAGATTTTGATTCCTTTGAGGGCTTTTAACAACAGGCATAACACCTGAAAACAAAAAGAAAGTGCCGCGCTTCTCCGAAAGGAGAGGCGCGGCACTTTCTTGACCAATTACGGGTTCCATTTTTCTATCTCAGGATATCGGGACAGTATGGTTTCATTTGCGATTTCCAGCTGCCGATAATACTGTGCATAAGAGCTGCTCAGTTCTTTTAAAGCGGGGAGAAATACATCGTAATACCCGCTTGTACTGTTAAACGTTTTCAGCAGCGCCATCATTTTGTATGCGGGGGAGTTTTGATATTCCTCCGATTGCTTGTACGCCAGATACTGTTCCAAAAACTCTTTGTTTTCAGAAAGAAACTCTTCCGGGTTTTCAATGGATTTTTGAGTGTTTTGAATCATTGTGTTGATCTGCTGGGTTCCGATCTGTCTGGTGCTTTCGGATAAATACTCCAGTAAATCCTCCGGGAGATTGAGCGGCGGCAGATTATCCAGAAAGGACAGGATCCTTTCGTAAGCGGCTTGCTGCTGATTTGTTTGGATCGGCTCGTTTAGAAATCGGGCAAAATGCAGGCAGATGAATCTGCCGTAATAGCCCGGGAACGCTTCCAGCAACTTTTCGGTAATGGTCTTGCTGGTTTCAATGGTCTGTAATTCGGCGCTGATCTCAGCGTAGCTTTTGCCGCTGCTCAGCTGTTCTAATAAGGCTTTCTTTGCCTGTTCCCGTTTCAGACTCAATTCCTTTTGAACAGACAGGCGCTGCAGAGCGTTGCCGGATTCATCCGAAAGAACCGTTTTGATTTCTTCGCCAGAGATGCCGAGCTTTCTGAGAACAGAAATCTGTCCCAGTCGCTCCACCTCGTTTTGACCGAAGTCGCGGTATCCGTTTTCTAAAATCGTCGGGCAAATCAATCCCTGCTCACAGTAGTATTCGATTGCCTTTTTTGTCACGCCTGTCGTCCGACTCACTTCATGAATCAGCATATCAATCACCTCCATCCAATCATAAGCCAACCCCCAGGGGGACAGTCAAGTGTTTTTTAAAATATAGAGAAAGAGCAAGCGGTATCAAAACCTCTTGCTCTTTTTTCGCAGCTTCCCATCAAAATCGATCAGAAGCCGGATGCTATTTTGCCTGGGCGAGAACCTCCAGAAAACGGTTCGAAAGCACGTCGTATTCATGGTGCTTTAAAATATAATCCTGTCCATGCTTGCCCATGGTTTCCAGCTCCGCTTTCGGCGTGGATGCCAGAATCTGCGCCGCGCGCGCGATTTCCGCGGGGTCCTCCGGCGGAATCGAAATGCCGCATTTGGCGTCGGCCACCATGTCGTTGCCCGCTTCAATCGCGAAGATGACCGGCTTTGCCGCCATCATGTAATCCATCAGCTTGTTGGGGCTGACGCCGAAGCGGAACAGCGGCTGGCGCTGCAGACCGACATACAAAGCGTCCAGCTGCTCCAGCAGACCGGGCACCTCATCACGCTTTACGGCGGGCAGAGCCTCGACGACGTCGTTCAGCTCAAGATCGTTGATCTTCTGAATGAGCCGCTCGCGTTCCGGGCCCTGGCCCACCAGCAGCAGCTTGATCTTTTTATCCCGCAGCAGCTCTCCGGCCTCCACGTAGCTGTCCAGCGCGTTGGCAACGCCGTGCGCGCCGGTATAGCCGATCAAAAAATAGCCCTCTTCGTGATATTGGCTGAGTTTTTCCGCGTACACCGGCGTTCTGGTTTCGGCGGTTTCCCAGTCCTCTTTCACGATGCCGTTCGGGATACACACGAATTTTTCCGGCTTCATGCCGTGCTCGATCATATGCTCCTGCGCGTTCGGCAGAATGGAGACAATGGTGTCGCAGTGCTTGTAGCAGTAGTTTTCCGCCGCCTGCATCAGCATGATATACGGGTGGTATTTGGGGATTCCGCCCAGCTCCATCGGGCTGAGCGGCCACAGGTCGTGCACCTCATAGATCAGTTTTGCGCCGTGCTTATCCGCCATTTTGCGCAGCGGATAAATCTCGAGCGGATAGGTGGAGGACGCGATCACAGCGTCGGGCCGGCCGGTTTCTGTAATGGCGCTTTCAAAGTTCGAAAGCCCCCGGATGAACGACAGCATATTTTTGATGCGTCCCATCCCGTTGCCGTGGTATTCGGGCCCGGCGATCCAGAAATAACGGATGCCGTCGATCATTTCCACCCAGTACGGGCGCCCTTTGGGGTCGGGATTATCGCCGCGCAGATGTGAAAAGGAGGACAAAACGATCGTGACCTGATGCCCCTGCCGCGCCCAGCGCTTGGCCATGAAATACGGGCGGTACTCCATGCTCTTGCCGGTGCCGGCATAGTGGTTGGACAAAATGATGTTCATGCCGCCGCCCCCTTAGTTGTTTTGTGAAAGCAGTGCCGCCGCGATTTTCTGGCTGGCAGCGCCGTCGCCGAACGGCATCAGCCCGCGTGCCGCGGGGTCCGGAATGGTATGCAGGGCCTTGTCGAGAATATCTTCTGTCTCGAGCTTCGAGAGAATGTTCCAGTTGCCGACCAGGGTTTCGACCCATTCGGTCTCCTGCCGCAGGGTCACGCAGGGAACCTCCATAAACCAGGCTTCTTTTTGCAGTCCGCCCGAATCGGTCAGCACCTGCTTTGCGCCGCTGGTTAACAGCAGCATTTCAAGGTAGCCCACCGGGTCAATCAGGCGGATATTGCGAAAGCCCTCTTTCGAGATAGCCTCTTCCGCCAGAGAGCGGGTGCGGGGGTGGATCGGCAGAACCACGGGTTCGGGCAGCTGCTCAAACGCGCGGAAGATGCGCACAACGGCAGGCAGACCGCCGTCGGTGGTCTCTGCCCGGTGGAGCGTTGCCAGCCGGTAGCCTTTCGGGACAATGCCAAGCTGTTCATAAATTGCTGTTTTTTCCGGGTTGGCCTTGGCCAGCTTCAGAAAATGCAGCACAGAATCGAGCATCACGTCGCCGGTAATGGAAACGCCCGCCTCAATTCCCTCTTTTTTCAGGTTGTCCTCCGCTGTCTGCGTGGGGCAGAACAGCCAGGTGGAAATGTGGTCGGTCAGCACGCGGTTCTGTTCCTCGGGCATGCGGCGGTTATACGAGCGCAGGCCCGCCTCCACGTGCGCCACGGGGATGTGTAGCTTCGAGGCCGCGAGCGCCCCGGCCAGCGTGGAGTTCGTGTCGCCGTAGACGAGCAGGATATCCGGGCGTTCGCTGAGCAGCACCTCTTCAATGCGCATCAGCATTTCGCCGGTCTGCTTGCCGTGTGTGCCGGAGCCGACCCCCAGGTTATACTTGGGGCGGGGGATAGAAAGCTCCTCAAAGAACACGTCGGACATATTGTGGTCGTAGTGCTGCCCGGTGTGTACGATGATCTCGTCGCACGCGGGCGCCAGCGCGGCAGATACCACAGAGGCTTTGATGAACTGCGGTCTTGCGCCGACAATCGTTACGATCTTCACTGGGCGGCCTCCTCTGAATGATAGCGCACGTCGCTGTCGTTCATATCCAGGGTAGAGAATTCCAGATCGTCAAAGCGAACGGCCTGGCCGGTTTTCTGGGACTTGTACGCCGCAAGGATGATCTTGAGCGCCTTGATGCCCTCGGTTCCGCTTACGAGCGGCTGCGTGCCGGTCTGAATCGCGCGGATATAATCCGCGTACAGCGAGTTGTGGCCGTGGCCATATACGTCGGTCGGGTCTGTGCCGGCCAAAGCCGCCACGCGTTCATCCTGTTCGGCGGGCTGAGAGAAATTCCAGGTCTCTACGCGGTTGACCGCAAGGCCGCCGATGACGGCAGCACCGGTCTCGCCGAAGATGGAGAGGGTTTCTTCTAGATTCTTGGGGTATACGCACGCGGTGCCCTCTACCATGCCGATGGCGCCGTTCTTGAAGCGAATGAGAATGGCGCCGAAGTCCTCGGCCGCTATGTCGCGCAGGTAGTTGCCGGTCATCGCCATGATGGTTTCCGGCTCGCCGCCAAGGTTCCACTGCAGCAGATCAATGTTGTGGATGCACTGGTTCATCAGTGTGCCGCCGTCCTGCTCCCAGGTTCCGCGCCAGGGAGCCTGCTCGTAGTAAGGCATGGAGCGGTTCCACAGAATGCGGGCGGTGCCGTTTACCAGCTTGCCGAAGCGGTTGTCCTCAATCGCGCGGTGCAGCTCCTGAATCGGGGCGTTAAAGCGGTTCTGGTGGCAGACGCCCAGCTTCAAACCGCGGGAATTTGCCTCCTGAATCATCAGCTGCGCGTCGTGAGTAGAAAGCGCCATGGGCTTTTCCACCAGAACGTGCTTGCCGCGGCGCAGGCAATCGAGCGCGATTTCGGCGTGGTAGCCGCTTTCGGTCGCGATGGAGCAGCAGTCGATTTCAAGCTCTTCCAGTGCTTTTTTGTAGTCGGTGTATACAGCGGGGCGCTTGCCGGTTTTTTCCTGCAGGCTGGCTGCCTTCTCTTGCGCCCGCTCTTCGATCAGGTCGCAGACGGCGACGAGTTCCATCAGTCCGGCGTTTTCCGCAGCGGCGGCAACGTGGTTTTTCGAGATTCTTCCGCAGCCGATCAGTAGGAAATTCAGTTTTTTCATTTCGTTCCCATCCTTCATCTTGCATCCATCATTTTGGTTTTTCACGCAGGAAGGAGCGCTGGCCCGGCCGGCGCTCCTGTACTTGCTTCGTCAAATCACATTACAGAAGCTCAATATTGCTTCTGTCCGCTACATCTTTCATCGCGTTTCTCGTATCGAAAATCGCCTTCGAGAGGGACTGAATTCTGTTGTAGTCAAAGCACTCGTGCGCGGTGCAGATGATGACGATATCGGCATTTTTCAGCTCGTCGTCGGTCAGAGCGGTCAGGCCCTTATGCACGTTGCCCTTGTGCTTGTATTCCGGAATATAGGGGTCAAAGAAGACGGCGTCCGCTCCCTGCTCCAGCAGGTGATCGATCACGTTCAGCGCGGGGGACTCGCGGTAGTCGTCGATGTCGTTTTTGTAGGCAACACCCAGTATCAGCACACGCGCGCCGTTCATCGCGGTCTTGTTGCGGTTGAGCACCTTCATCGCGCGGTCTACCACGTATTCGGGCATCGCGGTGTTGATCTCGCCGGAAGTTTCGATCAGCCGGGTGTGGTAATCATACTCGCGGGCCTTCCAGGTCAGGTAGAAGGGGTCGAGCGGAATGCAGTGGCCGCCGAGGCCCGGGCCGGGATAAAACGCCTGGAAGCCGTAGGGCTTCGTTTTCGCGGCGTCAATGACATCCCATACGTTGATGCCCATGCGGTTGCAGATGATCGCCATTTCGTTGGCAAGACCGATGTTGATGTTGCGATAGGTGTTCTCAAGCAGCTTTTCCATTTCCGCCACGGCGGGGGAAGCCACCTCGTATACGCCGCCCTCGAGCACGTTGCGGTATAAAGCCGCGGCGACCTCGGTGCTGTCTTTGCCTACGCCGCCCACGACCTTGGGGGTGTTCTTGGTTTTATACTGCTTGTTGCCGGGATCGACACGTTCGGGGGAGAACGCGAGGAAGAAATCCTCGCCGCAGACAAGACCGCTTTCCTCCAAAATGGGCTTCAAAAGCTCCTCTGTGGTGCCGGGGTATGTGGTGGATTCGAGAATCACCAGCATGCCGGCGTGCAGATATTTCGCAACAGACTCCGTGGAGCCTTTCACATAGCTGATGTCGGGCTGCTGGTATTTGTCCAGCGGAGTGGGCACGCAGATGGCAACGCAGTCTACGCTGCTGATAAAGGAGAAATCGCTGGTGGCGGAAAGCCTGCCGCTTTTTACCACATCCTCCAGGGCGCTGTCCACCACGTCGCCAATGTAATTGTGCGCGCGGTTGACCTGCTCCACCTTCTGCTCCTGAACGTCGAAGCCGATGGTTTTGTAGCCGGCCTTGGCGATTTCCACAGCCAGGGGCAGACCGACATAGCCCAGCCCGATAATGCCTACTGTGGCGGTTTTGCCTTCTATTTTGGAAAGAAGCTCCGTCTTGCGATTTGACATAGTTTGTTACCTACCTTTTTGTTTGCATTTCTTTCACTTTATAGTAACCAGGCGGAACACTCCGCCGAAGCGTACCAGAGTACGGCGGAGTTATTCCGCCAGACCGTTCAGCGCCTCCGCCACATAGGTGACGATCTCGGGGGTGATGTAGCCGTGCATGGGCAGGCTGAACACCCGCTTGCTCAGGCTTTCGCTGACCGGGAAATCACCCTCCTTGTAGCCAAGATCCTTGTAAACCTCCTGCAGGTGCAGGGGCTTCGGATAATACACCATGGTGGGAATGCCTTTTCCTTCCAGACCCTTCATCAGGCGGTCGCGCTCCTCGGAGGACTTGGCCTTAAGGGTATAGTACCCAAAACTGGACTCGAGCTTTTCCGGGGTAACGGGAACGTCGAATTTGTCTTTCAGCAGGGAATTGTACAGTGCTGCCGCTTTGCCGCGGGTCTCGTTTTCTTGATCAAAAGCGTGCAGCTTCGGCAGCAGAATCGCGGCCTGAATGGTGTCGAGTCGGGCGTTAAGGCCGACGCGAACGTTATCGTATTTAAAGTCTCCCTTTCCGTGTACGCGGATGGAAACGAGCAGGTCATACAGCTCTTTATCGTCGGTGAAGATCGCGCCGCCGTCGCCGTAGCAGCCAAGGGCCTTTGCCGGGAAGAAGCTGGTGGCCGAAGCGTCGCCGAACGAGCAGGCCTTGCGGCCGTTGTTGACTCCGCCGAAGCCCTGGGCGGCGTCCTCCATCATGAGCAGCCCGAATTCGCGGCAGATGGGCAAAATCTCGTCGTAGTCGGCGGTCTGTCCGAACAGGTCGACCGGAATCACGGCCTTCGGATTCAGCTTTCCCTCCGCCTTGACGCGCTCGATCTGCTTGCGCAGGGAGGCGGGATCAAGGTTGAAGGTGTCTTCCTTTACATCGCAGAACACGGGGGTAGCACCCACAAGGCTCGCTACCTCGGCGGTTGCCATAAAGGTAAAGGCCGGTACGAACACCGCGTCGCCGGGGCCTACACCCCAGGCCATCAGCGGCATTTGCAGCGCGTCGGTTCCATTCGAGACGGAAACGCAGTATTTGCGGCCTACATACTTGCAGAGCTCCTGCTCCAATTCTTCTACCTGCGGGCCGGAAATAAAGTGGCATTCCTCCAGAACCTTGGCGATTCCCGCGTCGATTTCCGGTTTGAGGTTACGGTACTGGGCCGACAAATCGTTGAATTCAATTTTCTGCATGATTTTTTTCCTCCTTCAGGCCTTCCGGCGTCTGTGTGTACTGCCTGCCGCATTTGTGGCAGTGCAGGGCTTCGTCCAGCGTTTCGCCGCATTCGCAGGCCCAGCCGCGCTGATGCGCGGGGCTTCCCATCATAATAGCGTGCGCGGGTACGTCTTTCGTCACCACGCTGCCTGCGGCAATAAACGCATGTGCACCGATGCTGTGCCCGCACACGATCGTCGCGTTGGCGCCGATGCTGGCACCCTCACCCACCGGAGTACGGACATAAAACTCAGAGCCCCGCTGGGGATATTTGCAGCGGGGACGCGGTACATTGGTAAACACCATGGAGGGACCGCAGAACACGTAATCGCCGAGTTCCACGCCCTCATAGATGGAAACGTTATTTTGAATTTTGCAGTGATCGCCGATGGTTACACCCGGCGCCACAAAGACATTCTGCCCCAGAGTGCAGCCCTTGCCGATCCGGCAGCCGGAGGAGATATGGCTGAAATGCCAAACCCTGCTTCCCTCGCCGATCTGACAGCCGTCATCTGCGAAAGCGCTTTCGTGTACAATAAAATTTTTCTCGCTCACTGTGAGTAACCGCCATTCTTCGGCAGCAAAATAGGAATAGGCCGGTTTTGTTCCGCGCACCGCTGCCGAATCTGGCGCACGGTATCAGTTCCACTGATCTCCGGCATCATATTGGTTTATTCTATCATAGCTCTTGAAATCAGCCTTCTGAAACGCATTGCAGGTGTTGCAGCCATTCGGCCGATGATTCCATGTTCCCTCAGGCGGGGGAAGCTTTGCTTTTGCTTACGCCGTAAGATTTCTGATATCAGAAACCATCCGACCAGCGAACGAAAAATCCGCCCGGATAGCCAAAACTACCAGGCTGATGATCCCGTTCTCTCTTACGCATCGAAAGCTTTGCTTTTGTGAATGTCTTGATATGATATCATGAATCAAAAGCCGGTTTGCAAAGAACGCCCCTGCAATCGAAATCGTCCAGCTGATGATTCAATACTGTCTCAGGCACACAATGCCTTACTCCGGTTTATTATATCGCTATTATTTACCAGAGTCAATCGTTTCAATCCGCAATCCGCCGATTCGTATTGACAAGAATTTCCGATCGTATTATCATAAACAGTACTTTCGTACATCAGTATGCCGCATACCGGATGTTTTGCGTAATTCAATCCTGCTCGGCCGATCCGGTCAGTGCCAAAAGCAGGGGAAAGGGATAGTTATGAGCAAGTTTGTTAGCCGCGACACGTTTATTCCCTATAATGTTCCCGACATTACAGAAGCCGAAATTGATGAAGTGGTTGCCACGCTGAAATCCGGCTGGCTTGCCAAAGGCCCCCGCACCATGCAGTTTGAAAAGCAGTTTGCCGAGTATCTGGGCGCAAAATATGCCGTTGCAATGAACTCCTGTACGGCCGCTTTGCATATGGCGCTGGCGGCGCAGGGCATTGGCCCGGGGGATGAGGTCATCACCACCCCGATGACCTATGTGGCCTCTGCGAATACGGTCGTTCACCTGGGTGCGACTCCGGTTCTGGCGGATATCGATTACCGCACAACCTGTATCGACCCGGACGAAATCGAAAAGAAGATCACGCCGAGAACAAAGGCGATTGTACCCGTCCATTACAGCGGCCAGGTATGCGATCTTGACCGCATCTATGAAATTGCGGACAAGCACAATCTGTTTGTTTCCGAAGATGCCGCTCACGCGCTCTGGAGCCGCTACAAGGGCAGGCTGATCGGCAATTCCCTGCAGGGCGCCGCGTCCTACAGCTTTTACGCCACGAAGAACCTGTGCACCGGCGACGGCGGCATGCTGGTTACCGACGACGAGGAAACCGCGGTCAAGGCCCGCATGCTCTCAAACAGCGGTATGAGCCAGAATGCCTGGAACCGTTATGCAAAGGGCGGCACGTGGAAATACGACATCGCTGAATTCGGTTATAAAAATAATATGTTCGACATTCAGGCCGCTTTGGGTCTGGTTCAGCTTCGCCGTCTGGAGGAAATGCAGGAGGCCCGCCTGAAAATCGCTGCCCGTTTCCAGGAGGCGTTCGGTGCGATGGATGCGATCGAGGAGCCGTTTGTTCCCGAGTACACCACCCACTGCTGGCACCTGTATGTGATCCGCATTGTGCCTGAGGTGCTCACGATCGACCGCGATCAGTTTATCACGGAGCTCAACGAGCGCAATGTCGGCACCAGCGTACACTTTATTCCGGTGCACAACATGTCGGCGTATACCAAGCGCTTCGGCTACAAGCCCGAAGATTTCCCAAAGACGCAGAAGCATTTTGAGCGCTGCATTTCTCTGCCGCTGTATCCCGGCCTGACGGATGAGCAGGTGCAGTATATCATCGACGCAGTGGCGGATATCGCTGCGAAGTACCACAAATAAGCATTTTAAGGCAGGATTCTGCCGGCGAACGATACAATAGAATCAAACCCCAAAAGGGAGAGGAACCAGAAATGGCTTCTCTCCCTTTTTGCGTTAGTTTTAACACAGTTAACAGAATTCTTATGTTCTTAAAAGCAAATAAAACGCGCCAGAAAATTTGACAAGAGAGCAACTATCCGTTATGACAAAAAATTTCCGGTATCCGGCTGGAATATTTGGTACCCTTTTTGGGATGATTTAATCCCGTTTTAACCCGCGCAGAAATGAAAGCGTTTTTCAACAAGAATGCTTCCTTTTCTTCCCTGTATTTCCTCGATTTTCCGGTTTTTGCCGCACGGGCCCCGCATCGGTTGATTCCTTTTCAGGAATCCGGTACGATGAAGCCGTAAGTTCGGTTTGGCCCTGGGGCCGGTCGGAAAAGGGAGGAAAAGATGCAGAAATTATCGCAGCTGTTTCAAAAAATCAAAGCGCTGATTTTTCAAAAAACAAACCCCAATAACCGTTTTGACGTGCGGAATCTGTTCAGGACCAAGCGGCTGGCCGTGCGTATGCCCTTACAGGCCGTGGCGCTGATTGCGCTGGTGATGGCGGCGATCATGACGGTGCTGAGCCTGAATCTTTCCGGAATCATGGTAGGCAACACCAAGAAGGACGTCAAATACCTTGCGCAGCAGAACGCCAATCTGGCGGCGGCCTATCTGGACACCATGCAGACCCGTTCCAGCGCGCTGGCGCTCGCGATGTCTGAGATGGGGCAGCTTCACCTGACCAAGGAGCAGCTGCGCCCTTTCCTGAATGATATGCTGACCGGGATTCTGGAGGATGAACGGATTTTTTCCGTTTATGTTGCGTGGGAGCCAGACGTGTATTTTGACAAAACGCCGTACGGGCTTTCGTCCTATGCCTTCCGCAGCGGCAGCGATGTGGCGATGACGGTGAAAAACGATTATGACCAGTATCACGATAAAAGCTATTACGCAACCGTAAAGGAAACGCGCAAGCCTTTTATTACGGAGCCGTATGAGGTAGAGCTTTCCACTGGGATTTCCGCTGGAAAAAAAGCGTGGATCATCAGCATCAGCAACCCGATCCTCGATCCTTCCGGCGTGTTTGTCGGCGTGGCGAACTGCGATGTGCTGCTGGATACGCTGAACCAGATCCCGTTTGATCTGGGCGGCTACCAAACGTCGTACAGCTTTTTGCTGACACGGGAGGGCACCTATATTGCGCACTCCCAAAAAAGTGAGCTGCTCGGCACGCAGTATGGGCAGGCGGACAAGGCCGGGGAAAAAAGCGCCGGCCATGTGCGTGACCTTGCGGCGCAGGGAATGGAAGAATTTTTGTCCGGTACGGATGAATCCACGGGAAAAGATTCCTATCGAATCCAGATTCCGCTCTCCGTAGCCGGCATAGAGCAGCCTCTTTCGAGTGCGTTTGTAGTGCAGACGGGGGAAGCGCTGAGCCAGGCCCGGCAGCTGACGCTGATTATTTTGGGGATCGCATGTATCGGGGTGATCCTGCTCGGGGTTAGTATCGCGTTTCTGCTGCGGCGTGCGCTTGCGCCTCTGCAGAATGTGATGCAGCTTGCGCTGGAAATGAGGAACGGGAACCTGAACGCGGATATTCCGATCAGCGCGCAGGATGAATTCGGCGAGTTGGCGAATACCTTCCGTCAGACCTGCCTTGTGCTGAGTACCTATGTGCAGGAGATTTCCCGCGTTTTGGGGCAGATCAGCGCCGGTGACCTGCGGGTGGAGATTCAGAATGAGTACGCGGGGGATTTTGCTCCCATCCGCCGTGCCCTGCTCGAGATTTCGGAATCCCTGAACCGAACGTTTTACCGCGTGGGCCATTCTGCTGAGCAGGTGGATTCCGGTTCCGCGCAGATTTTCGAGGCCTCTCAGTCGCTCGCGCAGGGGGCGGGGGAGCAGGCCGAGGCGATCGAACGGCTTTCCGCGGCGGTCAGGCAGGTGTCGGCGCAGGCGGAAGAAAACGCGGACGGCGTGCGCAGCGCGGCACAGCACGTTGCGTCGACGGACGAACAGGCCTCCAAGGGGACGGAGCGGATGTCCGAACTGACGGCTGCCATGGGGGAGATCAGCGCTTCTTCGGCGCAAATCAAGCAGATCACCCGCATGATCGAGGAAATCGCGTTCCAGACGAATATTCTGGCGCTGAACGCTTCCATAGAAGCAGCGCACGCGGGAGCGGCCGGCCGGGGCTTTTCCGTTGTGGCGCAGGAGGTTCGCAACCTTGCGGCAAAGTCCGCTGAAGCCGCGCGGGAGGCGGAGGCGCTGATCCAAAAATCCTCCAGCCAGGTGCAAAGGGGCTCTGATATTGCGGGCCAGACGGCGGGAATCTTGAGCGTGATCGAGGAGCAGGCCCGGCAGATGAAGGGGATTATGGATCAGATCGATTCTTCCGCGGCAGAGCAGGCGATTGCCATCGCGCAGATCACCCGCGACCTGGAATCGGTGTCTGTCGGGGTGCAGAGCAGCGCGGCTTCCGCGGAAGAGGGGTCTTCGGCCAGCCAGGCTTTGTCGGGGCAGGCGGCTGCGCTGCACAGGGAGCTTGCCCGGTTCCGTTTTTCCTCTGTGGAGCAGACGCACTGGAAAACAGAAGAAACGTGCCTGCCCTTGATAGACGCGAAAATGCCCGACAATCTCCCTGTACAGGAGATGCCGGGCAAAGAGGAACCGACGGAAGAATACACAGAGGAAAGCGAGATTATTCCCCAAAGTGATGAGCCAAATCTGGAAATAACCTATTCCGATGAGGCAGAAGCCGAAACAGCGGATGCCGAACCCGTAGAAGCGGAGGCTGCATTGGATTGGCAGTCGGAGAATCTAGAAACGGCGGATGAGGAAGCTCTCCCAGAAAAACCGGAGACGGAAGAACCGGAGACAGAAGAGGCTTCTTAACCGCTTTCACAGCACCGTTAAAAACCGGCAGGCAGAAAAAGCGCCGCTTTCCGCCTGCGGATGGTTCAGGCAAGCAGGCTGCGGCGCAGAGCTCTCGTTTTGATCAAAATCTTTTGAAAACTGCCCCACCAGCATGCGGGACGGCAAAGTGTCCATATTCTGTCTGGCCTGTGCGCGCAGCTGATACGCGGCAAAAAAGCACAGCACAGAAATGACGGCCAGCACAACCGCCAGCACACCGAGCAATGTCTCTGTCCTTTTCTTTTGCGGCATGACACCATTCCCTCCGGCGGGAGAAATCCCGCAATGGATATGGATCAAGTGTTGCCGGAATCTGTAAAATCATTCAGCAGGGGCCCGGCTTTACCCGGGTCTGACAAAAAACTGGTCAAAATCTGGATGTGCCGCTGTTCATCGAGTATGATGCGGGCGAACAGACGCTGGATCTGGTCGTTTGTGATCTGGCAGATGAGAAGCTTATAATGCGAAATCGCGTCAAGCTCCCCCTCAATGTCTGATTTTAGGATGGCTTCGAGCGTACACTGGTAATCCGGGAACATGCCGCTCCAGTAGTGGTTTGTCACACACGACTGCAAAAACGGCCGGCCTCCCAGATCAAAAATCAGCTTTCCCAAAAGCTGCAGGTGAATTTGCTCCACTTGCGCTATTTTTTGGTAAGCGAGGTATATTTGCGGATATTTTTCCAAATAATAGCGATGTACCAGGTACTGGTTCACGGCAGTCATTTCAGATCCCCGCCCGGCATAGCCGTCGGAAATCAGCGTGGCATACCGGCGGTTCGGACTCTGTACTTCTACCTGCGGATACGGCAGGTTCACCTGATAAGGAAAAAGCGCCGCCTGAAGAACGTCGTCTGGCATGGTGATCCCCTTCCTGCATTTGGTGGCTTCTTGCTGTTACATGGTATGAGAAGAAGAAGGGTTTTAGAGCAGTCTGAAGAATTTTTTCGGGGCAGAATCCAACCCGAAAGCCGCGTATAAAGAAAAGCGGACGTGGAAAACTGTTTGACAAAGCAGTCACTTCATGTTATACTAATCTTGCATTCTAAATGATGTACGAAAATGAGCTCACATCTTGATGTAAGTCATTGTCCGTTAATGATTTATGCAAGATGTAGGCTTTTTCTTTTTTACAGTTTTGGATACAACATTTTTCTAAGGAGGTGCTTTTCTTATGGAGAAAGGTACAGTCAAATGGTTCAACGCAGAAAAGGGTTATGGTTTTATCGCCAACGACAATGGTGGAGATGACGTGTTCGTTCATTTTTCCGCTATCGCCGGTCAGGGATATAAATCACTGAGTGAAGGTCAGAAGGTCACTTTTGAAGTGGAAACCGACGCTCGCAATGGCAAGCTGAAGGCTGCCAATGTTGAGATCGCTCAGTAATTTTTTCTGAAACGAACGAAAAGCCGTCCCGTGTGGGGCGGCTTTTTCTCATGAACCGGGCCTTTTCTTTTCGGAGACGTCGGTTGATGAAATTTCCAAAATAAAACATTTCTCTATTTCCTCTTGATTTATGCTATAATAACCTCACGCCGCAGACAAAAGCAAAGCTTTTGGCGGCTGAGAGAGCATGGAATCATCTGCAGGGTGGTCACGAGAATGTAGAGCAGACGCTTATAAGCTGGTTTGCTGATTGATGATATCGTTATCTTAATCATTGAATGTGATCGGAAAGAAGGCTGACAATGAAGAAAATCGGATGGATTGGTGTGGGCATTATGGGCAAATCCATGGTCCGCAATTTGATGAAGGCGGGCTTTGAACTGCATATTTATGCCCGTACAAAAGCCAAAGTGGAGGATGTTATTCATGAGGGGGCCATCTTTCACGAAACCATACGGGACTGCGTCGAGGGATGCGAGGCGGTTATCACCATGGTGGGGTTTCCCAGGGATGTTGAGGAAGTCTACTTTGCGGAAAACAATATTTTAAGCAGCGCCGGCGTCGGCGCATATCTGATCGATATGACGACTACCAGCCCTGCTTTGGCAAAAAGACTGAGTGAGGCGGGTACCGCAAGGGGGTATCATATAATAGACGCTCCGGTCACCGGCGGTGACCGCGGCGCCCGCAGCGGAACCCTTTCTATTATGGTTGGCGGCGAACAGAAAGATTATGAAGCGTGCTTGCCGCTGTTTCAGGCGATGGGCGAAAACATCCGCTACCACGGGAAGGCCGGATGCGGCCAGCACGCCAAGCTGGCGAATCAAATTATCATTGCGGGTACGCTTTCTGGTATCTGCGAAGCGCTGGCCTATGCGAAGGCACAGGGGCTTGATTTGCAGACGGTGTTTGATTCTGTTTCCACCGGGTCTGCCGCAAGCAGGCAGCTTAGCTCCCTCGCCCCTAAAATGATGGACGGCGATTATGCTCCCGGGTTCTTTTTAAAGCATTTTGTCAAGGATATGAAGCTTGCTTTGGAAGAAGCTGATGCCGTGGGCCTTGACCTTGCTGTTCTGCGGCAGACTCTTTCCAATTCGAAAGAGCTGGAAGATGCCGGATACGGCGATTTGGGCACGCAGGCTTTGATCAAGCATTATGAATAATAAAAAGAGGCAGGACGGCAATCCGTCCTGCCTCTTTTTATTGACTGGAATTGTATATTGCACTGTGATTTTTAAAGCCGGATCACCCAATCTTCTCTGAAATTTCGCTGCGCACGCAGTTTCGAACCAGCTTTGCCCGGTACAGAAAGTCATCCGCCCTGGCAAGGTAGGCGTCCGTATCCACCCCGAATTCTCTGTGATACACCGCCGCCCCAAAGCTTGCGGTCAGCTCGATCCGCTGAGAGTTGTGGTAAACCTCCAGATATTCCACCTGCCGGCGAAGATGCTCCAAATGCGCCAGAGCATCCTCAAGGTCTGTATTCGGCAGGCAGATGACAAACTCATCCCCGCCGAACCGCCCCAGAAAATCGTGCGGGCGCAGATTTGATGAAAGGCACTCCGTGAACCGCTTGAGTACCACATCGCCGCCGATGTGGCCATAGGTGTCGTTGATGTTTTTAAAATAGTCGATATCCGCAATCACAAGGGTCAGCGGCAGGTTTTCCCACCGGGCCCTGTTCATTTCAGCGCTCAGCAGCTCCACAAAGCTTCTGCGGTTGAGTGCCCCGGTCAGAAAATCGTGCATCGCCAGGAACTCGTTTTCCTCCTGGCTTCTGCGCAGGTTGGCCTCAGCCTGCTTGTAGGTTGTCATGTCGCGGATGGAAAGCACGGCGAGCCGCACACCATCCTTGTCCTGAAAAAGTGCGGAGGTGTAGTCGGCAACGAATTTGCTGCCGTCGCCTTTGATAAAGGTCAGCTCCTTTCGGGTTTTTCCCAGTCTTTCGCGCTCCTGTATCGCAAGCGCCAGCTTGGGGTCGCCCAGGTCAACGATCCCGGCTCGTCCCGCGCGGCACAGCTCTTCCTCTGTTCTCAAAAACAGGCGGCAGGCCGCCGGATTGGCCCGGTAGATTTTTCCCCTTGGGCTTGTGATCAGAATCGCGTCCTGACTGTTTTCGAAAATGAGCCGATAATGATCTTCATTGATTTGAAATCCCATCTTGTTTTCCTCCTTCGAATCCTGAAGGCGTTGGCTGGATCTGCATCAGCATTTCGAAAACCGGCGGCGTTTGTTCCGCTTTGGTCCGAAATTCTGATCTGCACGCAGGGTGGGGTTTCCACGCTTTATGCGAGGTTCTGAAACTGCCATTCAGTTTCTTTTACTATGAATATATATCAATCAATTGACGATGTAAAGCGGTGAATCGCATAGAAAGCCCAAATAACAAAAATAAATTTTATTTTTCTTTTTCTGCAATTCTGGATGTTTTTTCTATCCCGGAAAACAGAGGGATCTGGTTCCCCGGTAGGTTTGCAGTAACTGAAACGTACAAGCTCGAAAAATGGGATTTTAAGCGGGATATGGTGTTTTTCGTACCGCTTTGCGCTGATTAAAGCTTCCTGTTTCTGGATATGCTAAGAAACGGGAGGGATTCGGGATGAGCAAGCGCGTTGCAGCGTTTTTTTCCATTTTTATGGTCTGCATGTTTCTGCTTCTGATGAACCTGTATCACATTGCTACGGGCAGTCAGCTTGCCGAAACCGCCGACCGCCAAAGCAGCTACCGTTTGACGGTAGCATCAGGCCGAGGCACCATTTACGATACAAAACTCAATCCGCTTACAGGAACTGAAAAGGGATATACGGCTGTGATCAACCCTACGCCGGAGTCAGCCTCCGCACTGGCGGAGGTTCTTCCCCGCACGCGGATGGAAGAAGTCTATATGCTTTTGACAAAAGGAAAGCCGTTTCTGCTGGGGCTGCCAAAAGCCGTTTCGGCGGATGGGATCGACACCTTTGAAACGAACCGCCGCTATGGCACGAGCGAACAGATCGCCGCCAATGTGATCGGCTATCTGGATGGGAGCGGCACGGGCGTAGCGGGAGTTGAAAAGGCGTATCAGGAATTTTTGTCCAGCGATCCGGGAGAAGTCGCAGTCAGCTACCGGGTGGATGCGGTCAACCGGATTCTGCCGGGAGAGAATAAAGAGGTAACCGATACCTCAAACAAAAATAAAAAGGGTGTCGTGCTGACACTGGATGCCGAAATTCAGGCGCTGGCGGAGCAGTCGGCAAAAAAATACCTGAAAAAGGGCGCTGTCGTCGTTACAGAGGTGCCGAGCGGGAAAATCCGCGCGATGGTCAGCCTGCCGGATTTTTCACCGAATGATCTGCAGTCGGCGCTGGATAATCCGGATTCCCCGCTTTTGAACCGCGCGATTTCCGCTTACAGCGTCGGCTCCGTGTTTAAAGTGGTTTCCGCGGCCACGGCGCTCGAGAGCGGCGTTTCGCCGAGCACCACCTTTACCTGTACCGGAGGAATTGAAGTGGGTGGGGGCGTGTACCACTGCTATAACGGCAAGGCGCACGGCACGCTGGATATGCAGGGCGCGATCGCGCAGTCGTGCAATACCTACTTTGTAAGGCTGATGCAGCAGGTGCCGAACGAGACCTTTCTCAGTATGGCAAAGTCGCTCGGCTTTGGCCAGAGCCTGACCTTAGCGCCGGGCTATGCCTCTGCGGCGGGGAGCCTGCCGGAGAAAGACGAGCTTCTGGTGCCGCGCGCGCTGGCGAATTTTTCGTTTGGGCAGGGTGTTCTGACCGCGACGCCGGTGCAGATTGCCGGGCTGATGAACGCGGTGGCCTCTGGCGGACTATATACGCCGCCCAGCCTTGTGCAGGGGCTGGTGGATGAAAATCTGCAGTATGTAGAGGCGGCGAAACAGGCGGAATCCGTGCGGGTGATGTCGCAGGACACGGCGGCGCAGCTGCGGCAGTTTATGGGCGTGGCGGTAGAGGACGGCACGGCGAAAAAGGGCAAGCCGGTGCTCGGCGGGGCCGGGGTGAAAACGGGAACAGCCCAGACCGGGCAGTTTGAAGGCAGCAAAGAGATCGTGCAGGGCTGGTACACGGGATTCTTCCCGCTCGAGAGCCCGCGCTACAGCATTGTGGTGCTTTCCGAGAACGCACAGGGCGCCAGCGATGGAGCCCCGGTTTTTCAGGAAATTGCGAATGCCCTGATCTCAAAAACCAATTGACAACGGCTGGAATTCGGGAGTATAATAAAAACGATTTTGATAGAAAAAAGGCGTATATGGGAAAGAAGCTGTTTTCGTGTTTCGCAGCAGAGAGAGGGTTCCGCCGGCACAGTGCCGGTTTGGCTGAAAGACCCTTGCGAGCAGCGGGCAGCAGGCCCCTCCCGCAGCCGCCGGGTGAAGAATCCGGACGTTCCCCGCGTTAAAGGGCTTGAGTGGCGCGGTTTGCGCAATTTGGGTGGTACCACGGGCTTTCTCCGTCCCATTTCGGGCGGTGGAGGTCTGTTTTTTTGTGCTTCCATGGTTTGCCGCGCACCCATTTCAATTGCAGTCAATTCACTTGAAAGGTGACTTTCTTTATGGAAAAACAGGGACTTCTTCCGCCGCCGTGGGCAGAGGGAAAAAGTCAATGGCTTTTTCAAGTGGAATTACGATCAGACAGGAGAGTTAAGAATCATGCAGTGGACAGGATTGAACGAGATTCGCGAAAAGTATCTGTCTTTTTTTGAATCGAAAGGACATTTGCGGCTGAAGAGCTTTTCTTTGGTGCCGAGCGGAGACAACAGCCTTTTGCTGATCAACTCCGGCATGGCGCCCATGAAAAAGTATTTTACGGGTGAGGTGACGCCCCCCAGAAAACGCGTGACCACCTGCCAGAAGTGCATCCGAACGCCCGATATCGAGCGCGTCGGCATTACCGCGCGCCACGGCACTTATTTTGAAATGCTCGGCAATTTCTCGTTCGGCGATTACTTTAAGCACGAGGCCACGGCCTGGGCGTGGGAGTTCTGTACCAAGGTGATGGCCCTGCCCGAGGACCGCGTATGGGTCACGATTTATCAGGACGACGACGAAGCGTTTGAGATCTGGACGAAAGAGGTCGGCGTTTCTCCCGACCGCATCGTGCGCCTTGGCAAAGAGGATAACTTCTGGGAGCACGGCTCCGGCCCCTGCGGCCCCTGCTCCGAGCTGCATTTTGACCGTGGCGAGCAGTACGGCTGCGGTTCGCCCACCTGCGGCCCCGGCTGCGACTGCGACCGCTATGTGGAGTTCTGGAACCTGGTGTTCACTCAGTTCGACAGCGACGGAAAGGGTACCTACACCCCTCTGGATCACCCGAATATCGATACCGGCATGGGTCTTGAGCGCCTGGCCTGCATCATGCAGGGCGTGGACAACCTGTTCCTGGTAGATACCGTGCAGAATATTATGAAACATGTCAGCCGTATCGCAGACATTCATTACGGCGATGATTCCAAGAACGATATTTCCCTGCGCGTGATCACCGATCACATCCGCAGTACCACCTTCATGATCGGCGACGGTGTGATGCCCTCCAACGAGGGCCGCGGCTATGTGCTGCGCCGCCTGCTGCGCCGTGCGGCGCGTCACGGCAAACTGGTCGGCATCAACCGCCCGTTCCTGTTTGAAGTGGCGGAGACCGTGATTGCCGAAAATAAAAATGCTTACCCCGAGCTGGCGGAAAAGCGCGACATGATCGTGAAGCTGATTCACGTGGAAGAAGAGAGCTTTGCCCGTACGATTGATCAGGGCCTGCAGCTTTTGAATCACCTGATGCAGGGGATGGAAGGCAAGGTGTTCTCCGGCGAGGACGCGTTCCGCCTGAACGATACCTACGGCTTCCCGCTCGATTTGACGAAGGAAATCGTTGCGGAGCAGGGCATGACCGTCGATGAGGAAACCTTCCGCCGCCTGATGACCGAGCAGAAGCAGCGCGCCCGCGCGGCCCGCAAGAACGCGGGTGCGGATGCCTGGGCAGGCGGTGCGAACGGCACGGAAGAGCTTCCCGCCACCGCATTTGTAGGGTACGAAACACTGCTGAGCGAGGCCGAGGTGCTGGCCGTGATCAAAGACGGCGAGCGCGTGGATTCTGCCGAGGTGGGCGACGAGGTCACTCTGGTGCTGAGTCAAAGCCCGTTCTATGCCGAAAGCGGCGGACAGGTGGGCGACACCGGCGTGATCACCGCGGAGGACACCGAATTTGCGGTGACCGACACCACAAAGAACCACAGCGGCATTTTTCTGCACCGCGGCAAAATCACCGCCGGGCGCATTTCGGAGGGCGATACCGTCACCGCGAAGGTAGATGGCGAGCGCCGTGCGGCGATCATGCGCAATCATACGGCGGCCCACCTGCTGCAGGCGGCGCTGCGCCGTGTGCTGGGCGCCCATGTGGAGCAGGCCGGTCAGCTTGTCAATGACGAGCATGTGCGCTTTGACTTTACGCATTTCTCTGCGATGACGCCGAAGGAGCTGCAGCAGACCGAAGCGCTGGTCAATCAGGCGATCCTTGAGGGAATTTCTGTGGAATGCCGCGAAATGCCGATCGAGGAAGCAAAGAAGCTCGGTGCAATGGCGCTGTTCGGCGAAAAGTACGGCGATGTTGTCCGCATGGTCAGCGCCGGGGACTTCTCCCGTGAGCTGTGCGGCGGCACGCATATCGATAATACCGCGAAGCTTGGGCTGTTCCGCATTGTTTCCGAAAGCTCCGTTGCAGCGGGCGTCCGCCGGATTGAGGGTGTTACCGGAACCGGCGTTCTGGCGCTGCTCTCCCGTCAAACCGAGCTGATGCAGGAGACTGCCGCGGCGCTCAAGGTGAACAATGTATCCGATCTGGTGCAGCGTGCAAAGCAGGTCGCGGTTGAGCTCAAGGAAAAAGACCGCGAGATCGAAAGCCTGACCGGAAAGCTCGCGTCCGTTCGCATCAGCGGCATGCTGGCAAGCGCTCAGCCGGTGGGCGGCGTTCGCGTGATGACCGCGGTTCTGCCCGGCACGGGTGCGGATGCGCTTCGCGCCATGTGCGACCAGATCAAGAGCCAGCAGGCGGATGTTGTCGCGATTCTGGCAGGCGTGACCGACGGCAAGGCGACCATCGCTGCGACGGCGGGTGCCGAAGCGCAGAAGCTCGGCGTACACGCAGGAAAGCTCGTTGGTCAGGTGGCAAAGCTGGCAGGCGGCAACGGCGGCGGCAAGCCCGACTTGGCGATGGCTGGCGCAAAGGACCCCTCAAAGCTTGAAGAAGCGCTCTCCGCGGCGAATGAAATCATCGCCGCGATGCTCAAATAAGTCGAATCGTTGAGAAATGGCACAGCCGTAGAAAGGGTTTCCAATATTGCTTTCCACACTGCTGTGTGCCCGCAGGGTAACAATATGCTGCAAAGTTCAGTATGATACGATAAGTATGCTCCTTCCTTTGCGGCGCCTGCTGTCTTGCAATTTTTGGGCGGCCTGCGTATTTCACTCTCTCCAAAGACGGGAAAAATCAACATCTATTTCAAAATAAGATCGCATATGTTTCAATGTTAGGAGGAATTTTCGGTGGATTGTGTATTCTGCAAAATCGCAAATGACGAAATTCCCAGCAAAAAAGTCTATGAGGATGATAAGATCCTCGTGTTCCACGACCTGGACCCTCAGGCCCCGGTGCATGTTCTCATTATCCCCAAGCAGCATATTTCCTCCACGTGGGAAATCACGGAGGAGAACAGCGGGATCATCGCCTATGTTTTTGAAAAGGCCCCGCAGCTTGCAAAGCAGCTTGGGCTTGACGGCGGCTTCCGTCTGGTCAACAACTGCGGCAACGACGGCGGCCAGACCGTGCAGCATCTGCATTTTCATCTGCTGGGCGGCCGGTTTATGGCGTGGCCTCCGGGTTGATTCGCATCCCTTTGAATTTATCAGAAGAAAGGTCTGTATCTAGAATTATGGCAGAAACATATCAAATGACAATCGCCGGGTGCGAGAGACAGCTCCCCATTTGCCCGATCGACGAGCATCTCGACATCGCGGGTTTCGTGATGTTCGGTGATGTCGAGATCACCGAGCGTGCGGCGGAAGAGCTGCTGGCCCGCTGCCCCGAGCACGATGTGGTCATCACGGCAGAGACAAAGGGAATCCCCCTGTGCTACGAAATGGCGCGCAGAGGCTGCCGCCGCTATGTGGTGGCGCGCAAAAGTGTAAAGGCGTATATGCGCAACTGCATCCATGTCGAGGTGAAATCCATCACGACAGATCACGTGCAGGACTTGTATCTTTCGGAGGACGATTATAAGGATCTTGCCGGAAAGCGCATTCTGATCGTCGACGACGTGATCAGCACCGGCGAATCTTTGGCCGCGATCGAGAAGCTGGTTCACGAATTCGGCGGCAACGTGGTAGGCCGCGCCTGTGTTCTGGCTGAGGGCGACGCCGCAAAGCGCGACGATATTATCTTCCTCGAGCCGCTTCCTCTGTTCTTGAAGTAATCCCAAAAGCGTATCGGGAGGGGTTTTTATGCGTCCCTTCGCACTCATCGGCTTTAGCTACCTGCTGGCCCAAACGGCGGCGGTGTATTTGGGTGCGGCGGGCGCCCTTCTAATGGGCTGCACGTGCGCGCTGGTCTTCTGCGTGCTGGCATGTGTGCGGAAAACCCGATCCCTTCGTACCGTTCAGATGGCGCTGCTCTCGGCAGTGGCGGCGTTCGGCTTGTTTTACGCGTATGCTCAGGCAGTGGTGCTGCCCGCTCAGCAGATGAACGGGCGCGACGCTGTACTGACGGGTACGGTCTGCGAGCTGCCCGTCAGCGCCTATGGACGGTATTATTATGTCATCCGGGTGCAGAGCATTTCCGCAGACGGCGCGCCGTATGTGGAAAAAATCCGCCTTTCCACCCAGAACGCATTGAACGTGGAGCCCTACGACACCATTGAGGGCAAAGCGCACTTTTATACGCCCAGGGGCGGGGAGGGGTTCGATTCCCCATCCTACTACGCGTCAAAGGGCATCACGCTGTTTGCGTATTTGTACGAGTACGAGCCGGTCAAAATCACTGCCGCACAGCACAGGCCGCCGTACTTTGCAGCGCTTTCGCTGCGGCGCAGCATGACCGGTGCGCTGTATCGCCTGCTGCCCGCGCGGCAGGCCGGGCTTTCCGCCGGGGTGCTGCTGGGCGATACCTCCGGCATCGACGAGCAGGTGAAGTCGGATTTTCAGACAACCGGCGTGACGCATATCCTCTCGGTTTCGGGTCTGCACATGACGACCATGGCGCAGTTTTTTCTGCTGCTGCTCGGGCTTCTGCGGCTCCCGCGCAGGGCCGGTGCCGCGGCCGCGATGGCCGGTGTGTTCGGCTTTATGGCGGTGACGGGCTTTGTACCCTCAGTGCTGCGCAGCGGCATTATGAGCCTGATTTACCTGTTCGGCATCGTGGCGCGCCGCCAGGCAGATTCCCTGAATTCACTGGGAATTGCCGCGCTGCTGATCTGTACGGCAAACCCTTATGCCGCGGCGGATCTGGGGTTGCTTCTGTCCTTTTCCGCCACGCTCGGCATGATTTTATGTGCCGGGCCTCTCAGTACCCGCCTGCGCGCCTTGTATGAAACAGTTCCCGTCGGGCGTGCTCTGCTCGACGGCGTCAATTCCGCCGTGTGCACCACCGTCACGGCCACAGTGTTTACGCTGCCCATTCTGATTTTGTCGTTCGGCACGGTGTCGCTGATTTCGCCGGTGTCGAACGTGCTGCAGATTCTGCCGTCCACACTGCTGATGGTGTGTGCGGCGCTGGGCGCAGGAATCTATGTGGCGGGCCTGCCGTTTCTGGCGATGCCCTTTGCGTTTGGTACGGGAGTGCTTTCAAACTATATGATTGACTGTGCGCGCCTGCTGGCGCAGGTTCCCTGGGCGAGCATTTCGGCTTCCTACGGTTTTGTACATCTGTGGCTTGCGGGCTCCCTGCTGCTTGCGGCGATCCTGATCGTCCGGCCGCCGTCCGGTGCAGCAAAGCGGTCGGCGGCGCTGCTCAGCGTGATCCTGCTGCTGTGCGGCGTGTTTTCCTACCAGCTTTCCATGCGGTCGGTCACGCGGGTCGCAGTGCTTCAGGAGGGCGACGGACTCTGCGTCGTGCTCACCCACCAGGGGCACGGCGCGGTGATCGGCTGCGGCGGATTTACATCGTCTACCGCGCGGAATTACCTGCGCGGACAGGGTGTGCGGCAGCTCGATTATCTGCAAATGGTGGGGGATTCCAAGGAAGAAGCCCTGCTTGCGTCGGAGCTGATTTCATCTTTTCAACCGAAACAGGTGCTGTTGTGGAAAAACGGCCAGGACAACGAGTTCCTGCAAAAACAGCTGGAAAACGCGGAGCAGGTCCATTATTTTGATACCAAAGCACAGACCGAGCTGTGGGATATGGTTCAGATAGAGCAGTATGCCGACGGTCTGCAGGGTTATACGGGCATTTCGGTCAATGGCGTCACGTTTCTGCTTGCATCCGCAGAGTGCCGCGCCGATGCCTTGCCTGCGGAGTGGCGGCAGACCGATTTTGTGATTGCCGACGATCTGCCGCGCCGGATGGAAATGCTGTCGCCGTTTGTCACGGTGATGTCGATGTCGGAGGAAACCGCGCAGGCTAGTGTTATCCGGCTTGGCGACGTCGGACTTGTGTCGGCGTCTACCGGGGATGCGGGCCATGTGCTGATCGATACCCGACCGGGAGGAAAGATTGTATTAAGGAGGAACGTCTGATGCCGGAACTTACGGAAGCCCAGTGGAAAAAAGCCGCCGATCGTCTGGAGCTGGACGGCCTGTACTTTCTATATGGGGAAGAAAAATATCTGATTGCAGCCTATCTGAAACGGCTGCTGAAGAAAGCTTCAGAACAGCCCTTTGCGGATTTTAACGTGCAGCGCTTTTCTGGCGACGGCCTTTTGGCCGACAAGGTAGCCGACGCGGCGGAAGCTCTGCCGATGATGGCGGAAAAAAAGTACGTTGTCATCACCGATCTGGATGTAGAAAAGCTGCCCGCGCGCGAGCTAAGTAAGCTGTACGAGCTGGTGGAAAACTTGCCCGAAACCACGGTGCTGCTCGTGTTTCAGCCGACGCTTGAGATGGATATGAAAAAATCTGCCGCGTGGAAAAAATGGCTCACTGCGGTCAAAAAGCAGGGCACGGTGGTCGAGGTGCGCCAGCGCGACGGGGCCGAGCTCGAGCGCCTGCTGTGCGCCTACGCGGAAAAACGCGACTGCGAGCTTTCGCGGCAGGACGCGGCCTTTTTGATCTCTCAGTGCGGCAAAGAGCTGCAAACGCTGTTCCACGAGCTGGACAAGCTCTGCGCCTACATAGGCAAAGGTGCGATCACCCGCGCGGCGATCGACCGCGTTGCGGTGAAAAATCTGGAGACGACGGTGTTCCTGCTCTCGAAAGCGCTGGTGTCCGCGCAGTACGATAAGGCGTATTCTCTGCTCGATCTGCTGTACCAGCAGCGGGAAGAGCCGGTGGCGGTGCTGGCGGTGCTGTCGTCGGCCTATGTGGATTTATACCGCGTGCGCGCATGCGTGCAGGGCGGCCACAGCCCGGCGGAGCTTGCAAACTATTTTCCGTATAAGGGAAAGGAATTCCGCCTGAAAAATGCGGAGCGTGACATGAAAGGCCTTTCTTTGGAAAAACTGAGAGAGAGCCTTGAAGTACTGCTGGAAACCGACATCGGGCTGAAAAGCTCGCGCACCGGGGACCGTATTTTAATGGAAAAGCTGATTGCCCGGCTGCTGCTGATTGCCGAGAAGGAGCGAATAACTTGATCAAAATCAAAGAAGCTGTGATCGTGGAGGGAAAGTATGATAAAATCAAGCTTTCTTCGATCATCGACGGCCTGATTATCGAAACGCGCGGCTTTCGCATTTTTAAAGATGAGCGGCAGATGGCGCTGATCCGCCGCATGGCGGAAACGCGCGGCCTGTTGATTCTGACCGACAGCGATTCCGCGGGCTTTCTCATCCGCCACCACCTGATGAGCGCGATCCCCGAAAAGTACATCAAGCATGCCTATATTCCGGATGTTCTGGGCAAAGAGCGCCGCAAGGTAAAAGGCTCTAAGGAGGGCAAGCTGGGGGTGGAAGGTGTCTCGAAGCAGCAGATTTTAGAGGCGCTCGACCGCGCGGGCGTGCTTTGTGAAGAAGAATCCGTTTCGCAGTGTGAAGCTCCCGCGGCGGTGCGAAAGATCGAAAAAGCCGACCTGTTCCGCGACGGCCTGACCGGCGGGGAAAACAGCGCGCAGAACCGCAGACTGCTGCTGGAACACCTGAGTCTGCCGGAGCATCTTGCGACAAACGCGCTGCTGAAAGTGCTCAACAGCATGATGACTTACGAGGAATACGGCGTTCTTGTCGAAAAACTTTTGAAATAAAGCGAATTTTAGTTGACAAGTCTTTCTCCGGAATGATATAATACTGTTCGTCGAGTCGGCTCCGCGCCTGCTCGGTACTATCATTTTGCAGAAATGCGGCTGTGCTGGAACTGGCAGACAGGCACGTTTGAGGGGCGTGTGAGTTATCTCGTATGGGTTCAAGTCCCATTAGCCGCACCAAAGAGGAAAACCCACGTAGTTACCGGATGATTCCGGTGATTGCGCGGGTTTTCTTTTTGCGGTTTTAGATCTGAATTTACGCTCACACGACACTTGTACGACACCTGTACCATTTTCCTTTTTTTATATCTCCCAATTCTAAATAGTATGTTTTTATTATCATATCAGTTTTTTCTGCTCTATTGTACTATACTAATTTTGTACTATAATCGTATTACAGGTGTAAGAAAGTGAGGAAAAATTTATGTTGGATCTGTTGCTTACAAGAAGAAGCTGCCGAAAATTTGAAGACAAGGCTGTGGAAGCGGAGAAAAAAGAAAAGCTTCTTCAGGCAGCACAGCTGGGGCCCACCGGGAAGAATACACGCCCATGGGAGTTTGTGGTGGTCGAAAAGAAAGAGACGCTTCAAAAGCTTGGCGACTGCCGGCAGCCCAATCAGCCGTTTTTACCGAAGACACCCCTTGCGATTGTGGTATTGGGCAATACACAAAAAACCGATACCTGGATAGAAGACGCCTCTATCGCCGCTGTCATTATGCAGCTGGAAGCAGAGAAATTAGGGCTTGGCTCCTGCTGGGTGCAGATTCGGTTAAGGGAATCCAATCAGGGAATGAGCAGTGAAGAGTATGTGCGTAAACTCCTTGGGATTCCGGAGCATATGGCAGTGCTTTCTATTATTGCGGTGGGATATCCGAGTGGGACAATGCCTGCACATCAATTAGACGAAGTGGATCAGGCAAAGATTCATACAGAAACTTATTAAGCACGGCCAAATCAGGCAAAGATATCGGATTGCCGGACAGCGTTATCGAACGGCAAGTGGAACAAGAAACGCCGGGCACTTGCCAGGGGGTCGCATACAACCAGATCGGCAGGCAGCGGAGCCTCGCTGCCTGCCGAACCATATCGTCCCACTTCACCACGGTTTCAAAAATGTCCCTATCGCGCCGTGGAAAAAGGCAAAATCTGTCTTTTTTTATACAAAACAACATGATATGATGGATGCAACGGCACTTGTATTCGCCGGCAAACAGAAATTTGAGGATTCATTTGAAGGGAGCTTTTATGATGCCTTACATTGCAATCAAGTCATTCCCCAAGGATCAGGAAACGAAAGAAGCCGTTGTCGAGAAAATCAACGAGATTCTTTTGGAGCTCTGGGGCTGCCCGCAGGAAGCAATCACCATTTCAATCGAAGAGGTTGCACCGGCGGATTGGGAGGAGAAGGTCATAAAGCCTGAGATCAATCCCAAGAAGGAATGCATGATGATCCTGTCCGGGAAAAAGTGCTATCAACAATGACGATGTGATTTCCCGCGTCCGTTTTGCGACAAATGGAAAAGAAGAAGCAAATCGATGATAAATCGATTCGCTTCTTCTTTTTGGGTCACAGCTCTAAACTGGGGATTACCATTTAATATGAATCACCGGCTTAATCAAATCACTGGGTTTCTCGGCCATCAGCTTGAATGCATCCTCAATCTTCTCAAAGCCTTCAAAGGTATGAGTGATCAATAAGGAGGTATCGATTCTGCCGTACTGAATCATCTTGAGCAGTTTTTCAATACGAAGCGCACCGCCGGGGCAGAATCCGCCGCGGATGTCTACATTCTTCATGCCAAGCCCCCACAAATAGGCCGGGAACGCCAAAACATCGGTGACATCGTAATAATTGACATTCGACACGGTTCCGCCCGCTTTTACCATGGCGATTGCCTGGGCAAGGCTGTCTTTGTTTCCGCCGGCAATGATGACAGAATCCACATCGCCGTTTGTCAGCGTCACAATTTGCTCCACAATGTCGCCTTTTTTGTAGCTGATGATATCGGTAGCTCCATATTTTTTTGCGATTTCAATACAATTGGGCCGCGTTCCTACCGCAAGGATTCTTCCTGCTCCGGCAAGCTTCGCCCCGGCAATTGCCATCAGCCCAACCGGGCCGATTCCAATGACGACAACGGTGTCTCCAAAGGTCACTCTTGCGTTTTCAACGCTATGGAAGCCTGTGGACATCATATCCACTACCATGACCGCCTGGTCTTCCGTCACACCCTCCGGTAAAAATGCCATGTTGGCGTCGGCGTGATTCACATGGAAAAACTCTGCAAACGAGCCATCCTTTGTCGTTGTGTATTTGAAGCTATGCAAAGGGCCTGTGTCGTGCTGATGATATCTGCCCTGTGTTCCCGGCTGCATCCAGTCCGGTGTTGTTGTCGCAACAACGACCTTGTCGCCCGGCTTGAAACGCGTTACCAGTTCGCCGACCTCGACAATTTCGCCTACCGCCTCATGGCCGAGAATCATGTTATCTTTGCCCTCGGCTCCTGCGCCGCCATGAGAAGTGTGCACATCTGACGTGCAAGGCGCCAGTGTTGTCGGCCGGACAATTGCGTCCAAAGGACCGCAAACCGGCCTTTCTTTTTCGATCCAGCCGACTTCGTTAATTTTTAAAACACCAAAACCCTTCATCTTATAACCTCCTTATCCGAATCAAGAAATTCTGTTGATGGCCTATTGTGTTCATTTTATCACCAGGCTAATCGGCAGGTGACGCAATGAACGCTTCGGTACGGCAAAGCCGTATCTGATGATTGTGTTGATTATATCATGAGACTTCTTTGAATACAAATACAAATAAAAATATAATTAGAATCATTATTATTTATATCTCAAAATAGGATCATATCATTTTTACCTGACTTTCTGTCGCTGCTGGAATAATGAAAAATGCCCGGGCCACTGAGTGCGGGCCGCCTTGTCATAGGACAATCAGTGGTGCAGAATAGGCGGGAAAGCGGCAGCCGGAGAGGGATAACAGAAGGGCGGTTTTGCAGGCTCTGCGAGTTGACCGAAGAGAGTAGTTCAGACTTTGAGCTGATGATCAAAAGCAGCTTGCTGTTCTCGTTTCTCGAAATCCCGATCGATCAGGAATTAGGTTAAGGCACAATCGATATTCCGGAATCCCATCCTTCGCAGGAAAGCAGAATCCTTCGGCGAAGATAAAAAAGCAGCCCCGCATCGTTACCGGAAGCATTCGGTAACGATGCGGGGCTTTTTTGATGGAAGCCTTGACATTTTCTTTTATCCGTCATACTATTCATATTAGTATGTATTATATGACGAGGTGATAGGAATGGAAATCCCAAAAGGCCACTATATTTTTGGTACCGTAAAGGTGGGGGAACGCGGGCAGATTATTATTCCGAAGGACGCGCGCGAGGTGTTCGGGATTCAGGCGGGCGATACCCTGATCGTTCTGGGCGACGAAAAGTGGGGGATCGCTGTGACCAAAGCGGATGTCCTGCAAAAGCACGCCGGCGAAATATTTGAGAAGATAGAGGAGACCTCGAATGATGAAAGCGTTTGAGTCAACAAATCTTCCGTTTTTGCGGGAGGATTGCAAACAGGAATTCGCCGATCCCATGGGAACACGCATTTATGGCAGGGCGGAGGAGCTGTATCACGAGCTGGTGGCGCGGGCGGATGATAAAGGGAATCCCGCGATCGCGGAGCACATGCGCGGCAAGCTGTTCCCGGCAATGGCTTATTACAAAGCGCTGCTGGCGGAGGGCATCCCCCAGAGCGACGCGCTGGCCGCCGTCCGGCGCGAAACGCAGAAAGCCGCGCTGATCAAGAAAGAGAGCAGCGCCCAGATGGCGCGCATCCCGTTTGCGTTTCTTCTGTACCGCATGGGCGTAAAATCGCACATGAGCAGGAATTTCCCGGCGGAGGGCTGGGAAACGGAATGGGTGAGCAACAGCGGAAAAGAAATCCACTTTAATCTGCACCGATGTCTGTACTGGGACTCCTGTCGGCAGCATGGCTGCCCTGAGCTCTGCACGGTTTACTGCGAGAACGATACCACGGCTTTCTCGGGGCTGCTGCCGAAAATCCGGTTTGAGCGCAGCGGAACCCTGGGGGAAGGCGCGGTGTGCTGCGACTTTCATTTCCTCAACGGAAGATACGCTGCGCGCGATTGATCGGCCGAATCCGCCGCCCCGCGCCGTGTTCCTCGTTTTTGCAGGCCGTTCTTAACTTTTTGAATCACAGCACATACCATATGGTAGAGGAGGGCGATCAAAACTAAATAAAAAGGTGATAGTGATGGCCAGTACAGTATTGCAGCTCCAAAAAAACAGTGTCACAAGCATTTTAGACAGCGGCAATTTTATCTTTGATCAAGTGATCAGCTCGGCCGGGAGTCTCGGTTATGATCCGGTGACAGGCGTTGTCACGATTCCCGAAAACGGCCTGTATATCGTCGACTGGTGGGTGTCGATCCAGTCCACCTCCGGCTCGCCGGGTACTACTGTTCAGCTGATCTCGGACAAAGGCCAGGTATTTGACAGCAACTCGCCCAATAAAACAGGCAATATGGGCGGGATCGCCGTTCTGGATATCGACGACGCCCCGGTTACTTTTTCGCTGGTGAACATGTCGAGTGCGACTCTCTTTTTCTCCGGTATGATCTCATCGAAAGCCAATCTGCGGATTTCTGCCGTCGACAGCGGCGGCGGCGCGGCGGACAACAGCCGCTGCTTCGCGCTGGATCAGTTCGCTCATGTTCTGGAACAGATCGTAACGCTCTACCCGGGCGCATCGGTCAGCCTGTTTTCCAACAGGCTTGCGACGATCACCGGGCCGATCAATTCCCTGTATCGATCGCCTGACGCCGGGAGCATCCCCATGCTGCTGCTGGGGGATGAGCCGGTCGCTTTCAGCATCGATAAAATAACGGTTCTCTATTTCCCGGACAGCGTTTACGACAGCTCCATTACCTATTTGACTCCTCCCGATCCGTTCCCGCAGAACTGCGATACGGATCAGATCAAGAACATTCATGATTATGTTGCGGTGGGCGACAGCATATCGTTTACCACCGGCCCCACCACAAGCGCTTCCGGCGATATTACGATCAACGAGTACGGCATTCTTGTTTTTGCGGACGCGACCTCTATGATGCTTGTCGTGACCCCGCAGATTTTCTCGATCCAGAAGGTAACCGGCGCGGCGCGTACAGATCATTCGATCTCCATTTCAGCGCAATGAGCGTCAGCAGAAAAGAATCGTATCAGGTGTTTCTATGCGTATTTGTTCAGTAAGCGAAGTCTTAGGCTTCGCTTATTTTTCTGTTTCGCACCGATTACAACAGGCACAAAGCAAGAGGATACCCTGCATCAGGGCATCCTCTGATTTTATGTCTGGATATTATTGACAACTTGGAACACAAGATGTATAATTATCTTGCGTTCCAGGTTAGGAGGTGGTCATTTGGGGGAACGTAAGAAGCCGGGGCCTCATCCAGAGAAGCCTTTGGAGCATGACCTGAAAGTCAGGGTTGATAATGAAACTTTGGATAAAGTGGAATTTTGTATGAAAGAACTGAAGATGACCCGTTCAGAGGTTTTGCGAAAAGGCATTGATACTTTGTATGACCAGCTCCAGAAAAAATGAAAGGAAGCGGCGCACACTCGTCAAAGCAATCGCCACTTCCCCAACACCGACAGATGCCATAAGGCAAATGCAGCGTAAATAGTATAACATGCGCCGCAGCTCCTTTCAAGCACTGTCGAAAACATCATGAAAGGAAGCGATGCAAATTCACTTGACTTTTGTAGTTGCATAACTTGTAATGGCATTGTCGCCACAAAAGGAGGTGAGACTATCAGCGAACCCAAAAAGATGGGGCGGCCAACGGACAATCCAAAAGATACGATGTTCCGGGTTCGGCTGGATGATAAGAGTGTACAAGAACTGGAGGAATCCGCCGAATCGCTGAAAATCAGCAAATCGGATGTCGTGCGAAAAGGGATTGAACTTGTGCATAAAAGCCTCAAAAAATGAAAGGAAGCGGCGTAATTTCACTTGACTTTTCGTTGCTACAGGAATGTGATTGTTGTAGCTACAGGAAGGAGGTGCGTATGTCGCAAAAGAAAATCGGACGTCCGGTATCGCCCGATTCCAAGCATACAATGTTCCGTGTCCGCCTTGATGATACATCAATGGCAAAACTTGAAGAATGTGCGAAAGAGTTGAAAATAACACGGTCAGATGTTGTGCGCAAAGGAATTGAAAAGATACATGACGACCTCAAAAAATGAAGGGAAGCGGCGCTCACCCAGCAAAGCAAACCGCCACTTCCCACACAACCGACAGATGCCATAAGGCAAATGCAGTGTAAATAGTATAGCATGCGCCGCACTTCCTTTCAAGCACTGTCGGAAAACATCATAAAAAGGAGCATGTTTATGATCATTCGGCAGCTAAAAGAAAATCAATATGAAACCCTCCGCAACTCCTTACTGAAAAATGCGCAGGCCGAACCGCTCAGCGCAAGCTATGTTGTCAGCATGACGGTGGATGGTGTAGAATATGCGGTAAGACTGCAGCCGGAGCGGCATCACAAAATAGCGGTTCTGCAGGCCCTGCGGATTACCCGGCGGGAAGACGGCCCAGGCTTTGAGCTGATCACCAAAAGCAGTCTGCTTTCCTCATTGATGGAACTCCTGATTCAGCAAAGAGCGGGGGAAAGCCCGCCGACTCTTGTGGAAAACATTCACCTGTCGTGAAACTCAAATTGGGAAAGGAGCACAAGCGAAATGCTGAGCATGAAAGAGCGAATGATCCGGGGAATGACGTACCGCGGCGATGAAGAGCTGTGGGAAGACATGCGCAGGGTCAGAAGATTGCTGCGGACATACAACAACACAGGGGAGGATGAATTCGAGTACCGCACGCAGCTTTTGAAAGAAATGCTTGGGTCGATTGGGGAACATATTTACATCGAGCCGAACTTTCGCTGTGATTACGGCAGTCAAATCACGATCGGGAACCACTTTTACGCCAACTTTGACTGCGTGATCTTAGACGTTTGCCCCGTGACGATCGGCAATCACGTTTTGCTCGGGCCGCAGGTCGGCATCTATACTCCCTCGCACCCCATCGATGCAGGGGTAAGGGCAGATATGCTGGAATACGGCAGCCCCGTCACCATCGGGGACGATGTGTGGATCGGCGGGCACGCGGTGATCAACGGCGGCGTCGAGATCGGCAGCGGCAGTATTATCGGGTCTGGGTCCGTAGTCACAAAATCGATCCCCGCCGGTGTGATCGCCGTCGGGAATCCCTGCCGGGTGATCCGGGAAATCACGCAAGAGGACGCGGCCTATTGGCAGAAACAAAGAGCAGAACTCGAGCAGGCGGCAGGTCTGCCGCGTTAACACAATACAGGGGAGCCCCCATCTCTGCCGAAGAAATCCGGCGGCGATGGGGGCTTTTTTGATCTCCTTTCCCAATGGAGTGCCCCGCGGCAGGGCATTCCGCACCGCCTTGCACCCCTCATAAACGCATCAAGGTGATGTATTTTCACCCCGTTTGCAAGGCAATTTTTTCCAAAAGGGTGGAAAGAAAAACATTTTGATAATAATGACTATTATTCTTTTATTTTACGCGTTTAAGTTTGGTCCTTTTTGCGTTCTGCTTCTGATTGACACTGGAAATGCCCTCCCTGTATAATAAAGCTGTTAATATTTGGAATGTCGATTTTTGTCGAAGAAGAAATTTCAGCTTTGCCAGAAAAGCATTTTTAAACGCTTTATTGCGCACCCGGCGGTGAAACTGTCTGCCTGTATATCTCATAAAAAACACCTTTGAAAGGGAAGATTTGTATGATCAAATCAATGAAAACGTCAAGACACATGCCGCAAAGCCCCGGTACCCCCGGTAAGCTGCCGATGATTCGCAAAATCGGGTTCCAGCTGGCTTTGTTTGCGACCTGTGCCATTCTTATCGTGGGCAGTGTGTCGGTGCTCTACATGTCGGCCAGCAATCGAAACGTCATCAATCAGATCGATACCGAAAGAAGCCAGATGGCGCTTACCACCATGAATTCCATGATAAAGGACTACGAAACACAGTCCGCCGCGGCCGCCGAACACCTTGCCGCCAATGCAGAGGTGATCCATGCGGTGCAGCTTGGCGATGCCGCCGCTGTGAAAACGGCGGTGAGTCAGTCCATGAAACAAATGGCCACAGATGTGGACTTTGTAACGGTTGTCAACGGCCAGGGGGTCGTGATCGCGCGCACCCTCGACGATAAAACGGGCGATTCGGTAACGGGCCAGGCCAACGTTGCAAAGGCGCTCAAGGGAGAAACCGCGACGGTTACCGAAACCGGCGCCGATATCAAGCTCGCCATTCGCACCGGCTCGCCCGTCAAGGATTCTTCGGGTAAGATTATCGGCGCGATCTCAACCGGGTACTCTTTGGTGAACACCGAGTTCGTAGACAAAATGAAAAGCATGACCGGCAGCGAGTTCACTATTTTTGTGGGGGACGAGCGTGTCAATACCACGATCATCAGCAACGGCCAGCGCGCCGTCGGCACAAAGCTGGATCAGAAAATCGCCAAAACCGTACTCGACGAAAAGTCGCAGTATTTCGGCTCGGCCGATATTCTGGGCGTTCCCCACGCGACCGCCTATCAGCCAATTGTGGATTCCAATAATCAGGCGATCGGTATTTATTTCGCCGGTCTTTCTCTGGAGGAATCCAACGCGGCAATGCGCAACGCCACGGTGATTTCCGTTGTGCTGGAGCTTCTGCTGGTATTGCTGGCGATCACGCTTCTGCTGCTGTTCGTCAGGCGCACCATTTCGCGTCCGCTGGACGAAATGGCGCAGGTCGCGACGCAGCTCGCGCAGGGGAACCTGAACATTGCGCTGGAATACCGCGCGAAGAATGAGCTGGGGATTCTGGCGGACGCTCTGCGGTCGACCGTTTCGTCTCTGCAGAGCTATATTCGGGATATTTCGGAAAAGCTCCATCAGATGGCGCAGCGGGATATGCGCGTGCAAATGGATTTGGAATATGTGGGTGACTTCGCGCCAATCCAGACCGCGCTGGTTCAGATTTCCAGCTCGCTCAATCAAACGCTTTCCCTGATTGATGTCGCGTCGCAGCAGGTCAATACCGGGGCCGAGCAGGTGTCTGCGGCGGCGCAGGCCCTGGCCGCGGGCGCCTCTGAGCAGGCGGCCACCGTGCAGGAGCTGACGGCCTCGATCGCGACCGTCGACCAGCAGGCGGAGGCCAACGTGCAGAACGTGCGGCAGGCTACGGAATATGTGACGCAGGCCGCCGCGGGGATCCTGCAGAGCAATGAAGAGATGCAGAAGCTGACCCGCGCGATGGATGAGATCCGCGAATCATCGGAGCAGATTTCAAGCATTACCAAGGTGATCGAAGATATCGCGCTCCAGACGAATATCCTCGCCCTGAACGCGGCGATCGAGGCCGCGCGGGCCGGTACGGCGGGCAAGGGCTTTGCCGTGGTGGCGGATGAGGTGCGCAACCTGGCGGCCAAATCGGCGGAGGCCGCCAAGCAGACAGCCGTTCTGCTTCAGAATGCCGGGGGCACCGTCAAAGAGGGCGGCGAGATCGCGGAGAATACCTCGCGCGTGCTTTCCCAGGCGGGCGAACAGGCAAAAATGATCAGCGTTTCGATCGAGCAGGTCGAGCGCGGCTCTGTGGAGCAGGCCAGCGCGATCGAGCAGATCACGCTGGGGCTGTCGCAGGTATCCTCTGTGGTTCAGAACAACGCGGCCACGGCGGAAGAAAGCTCCGCTTCCAGCGAAGAGCTGGCGGCGCAGGCCCAGGCCCTGCAGCAGGAGGTTTCCAAGTTTATTCTGGAAAAACCGTCGGCGGCTGATACAGGCCGCTTGGATGAAACGGAAGAACGCTTTTTCTAAAACAAGGCTCCCGGCCGCGGCACCGTAAGGTGGATGCGGCCGGATTCGTTTTTACAGCAGTTTTTATGATACCGTCAATTGCCGGGATCACTCCGAATCGTGGCAGATGGATCATACAATATCGCTCCCGTTTTACTCTGCGTCAGGGGTGCAGTATTTTGTGTGCCCCCTATTGACTTAGAGCGCACTATCAGTGCTATACTGTTCACAGAAGAAAGAAAGGAGCGAGAGATGATGAAAGTCATAGCGATCAACGGCAGTCCCAATCAGGACGGAAATACAGGTCATGCCCTGCAAATCATGAAAAAAGAGCTGGAGCGGCAGGGGATAGAGGTTGAAGTGATCTGGGTCGGGCGCCTGAACATTCATGGCTGTATTGCCTGCGGCTACTGTTCCACTTCCGAACAGAACCGGTGTGTTTATCAGAACGACATCGTAAATGAAACTGCCGCAAAGATGCGTGAGGCAGATGGCTTTATTCTGGCCTCTCCCACCTATTACGCCGGAATTGCGGGAACCATGAAGTCCTTTCTGGACAGGGTGTTTTTCACAAGCTCGGAATATTTCAAATATAAAGTGGCGACCTCTGTCGCGGTTGTGCGGCGTGCCGGCGGGGTAGATGTGGTACACCAGCTGAATAACTATCTGAATCTGGCGGAGACGGTCACACCGCCGTCCCAGTACTGGACGGTGGGATACGGAATGAATCCGGGAGAGGTGCTCCGGGATGAAGAGGGCATCCAGACCATCCGCAAAAATGCCCGATGTATGGCATGGCTTCTCAAGGTCATTGAAGCTGGCAAAGAGCATGTACCTTTCCCGGAGGAGGAAGATCGTGCGATGACCAATTTCATCCGGTAACAGCGGCAAAAACGGAACCGTGCACCTGTGTATGAAATGATAAAAAAAGAAGAGCTCCGATCGAAATTGTTTCGATCGGAGCTCTTCTTTTTTTATCAGCAGGCGGGCTGAAATTCCGGGCTGAGCATCAGCTCGTCGATCAACAGCGAGCGAAACTCGGGAATAAATCTGCTTGCAGGGTACAGCGGCGAAGTGCAAAGGCAGAGTTCAACGACGCAGCCGGGGAGAGGGATGATAACGGTATCCTGATTTCGCTGGGATGGGGCCCGCGATATGCCCAGCGCAAATGCATCCGTGCTGAGAAGAATGCCGTCTTTTTGATCGCGGTCGGTAACCAGAATCATATTGATCGCGCTGTTTGGAAGAAATGTGCGGGTTTCCTGCATGACTGTGGTCAGAAGATTCGTGCCGTCTTGTTTTTTCACATAATCCACACAGGGATAGTTTGCCAATGCCTGAAAATCAAAGTCCTTTCCCGGATCATCCGGATCGCAATGAGCCAATAAGGGATGCCCCCTGCGCAGAAGGACATTGACGGGCAGGGCGCCTAAAACATCCAGCTGAATCTTTTTTTGGTCGCGAAACTCGTGGAGATGATATTTGGCCGAGAAGTTTGCCATCATCACCTCAAGATCAATCTGACCGGTGCGGAGCAAATCGACGGAGTGGTCAAAGTCACAGTTCTGCATGGTCATGTGCAGATTTTTTCGATCGTAATAGCGGCTGCAAAGCTTGGCAAAGGCATTGGTGCAAAAGGAAGAAGAGGAAATCACCCCGATATGAAAGCACTCTTTCTCCTTGGGGACGTTCAGCTGCATCAATTCATCGTAGCTGCTCAGAATGTTTCGGGCATGCACCATGAACATTTCCCCCTGATCGGTCAGCCGAATGCCATCCTGGGTTCGAAAAAACAGTTTGATCCCCAGCTCTTTTTCAAGGGAGAGGATGGTACTGCTCAGATTGGATTGGGTCAGGAACAGGAGCCGGGCCGCTTTTGAAATCGAACCGATTTTAGCCGCTTCCACCACATAACGCAACTGGTTGAACGTCATATAACCACCCCCGTAATTTGCCGAATCTGACTTTAATGCATTATATCATAAAAGCACCTATAAGTAAAATCAAATCCCCAGATATGCGTTTTCAGAGCTGCAAAGTCCGGCGTTTCTATGGTAAACCTGATACAGGAAAAAGGGGATTTTCCCTTCTCTTTTTGCGCATTTTGCGTGTAAAGACAATGCAACCTGAAAAAGGAGGTTATTTTGTGGAAAAAAAGCAAGTGTATGAATTCCTTGAGGAAAACCGGGCGGTGTTCAACGATGTGAGCGACCATGTCTGGGACTACGCCGAGACCGCTTTCCAGGAATTCCAGTCGATGGACTGCATCTGCGAAGCGCTGGAACGCTTCGGTTTCCGTGTTGAAAAAGGTGTGGCAGAGATTCCCACCGCGTTCATTGGCACTTGGGGGTCGGGTCACCCAGTGATCGGCTTCCTCGGTGAATTCGACGCTCTTTCGGGAATGAGCCAGGAGGCCGGCGCCGCCGAACAGAAGCCCGTTTGCGAAGGGGGCAACGGTCACGGCTGCGGTCACAATCTGCTCGGCGCGGGCTCTTTAGGGGCCGCCGTCGCCTTGAAGGAATATCTGGAGAAAAACGGGAAGCAGGGTACCGTCAAGTATTTCGGCTGCCCGGGAGAAGAGGGTGGCTCCGGAAAAGCCTTTATGGCTCGCGGCGGCGTCTTTGACGGTTTGGATGCCGCGCTTACCTGGCATCCTGGCAATTTCAACGGTGTTGCGAACGTCAATTTTCTTGCCAATTACCAGATTCTTTACAAATTCAAGGGGCGCGCGTCCCATGCCGCGGCCGCGCCGCAGAATGGCCGCAGCGCGCTGGATGCGTTGGAGCTGATGAATGTGGGCGTGCAGTTCCTGCGTGAGCACGTTCCGCAGGAAACCCGCATCCACTACGCCATTACAAATGCCGGCGGATTCTCCCCCAATATCGTGCAGCCCAGGGCCGAGGCACTCTATCTGATCCGTGCGCCGAAACTGGAACAGGTGGAAGAGATTTATCAGCGCGTCAATCAAATCGCCAGAGGAATGGCTATGGCTACGGAGACCGAGGTGGAAATCGAATTCATCAAGTCCTGCGCCAACATGATTCCCAATAAGGCTCTGAACTCGGTGCTTTACCAAAACCTTCTCTCGGCGCCGCCCATCGTTTACAGCGACGAAGATCTGGCTCTTGGCAAGGCGCTGGACGCCACACTGGCCAACATGCCCAATCTATCCAGCGTTGGTGTGACGGAAGCGGAAGCGGAGGCCTTTGAGGAAGAAATGGCCGGGCAGGCACTTTTTACAGAGGTGCTTCCTTTTAATGCCCAGCGGGAAATCAAGGTGGCTCCCGGTTCCAGCGATGTGGGCGACGTCAGCTGGAATGTGCCCACGGCGCAAATCTCCGCCACATGCTGGACTTTGAAATCGCCGGCGCACACGTGGCAGACGGTAGCGATCGGTCGCAGCGAGGCTGCTCACAAAGGACTTATCTATGCCGCCCAGGTGCTGGCCGGAGCCGCCATCGACCTCATTGAGGACGACAGTCTGCTCAAAGCCGCTCAGGAGGAATTTGTCCGCCGGATGAAAGGGAAGAAATATATCTCGCCCATCCCCGCCGACGTGAAACCCCGCGCCATCAGCGAGCTGTAAGCTTTTCCGCCGCCGGAGCAGCCCTGAACCGAGTTTCTTTCTGGCAGCGGGTTTTGCAGTGAGCGCGTAGCCGGCACCATGTTTTTAGAGCTTGAGTTTTTTTTACAGAAAGGTTGGAAGCGACGTTCGTTTTCCAAAATAAAAGGAGGGTCAGCCATGGAAGTTATGGAAACTGTTGATCGAGGCGTTGAATTGACGTTGGATCAGCGAAAACAGCGCAATTTCAAGAAGTATTATTTTTATGTTGAACTGCTTTTCTATGTTTTACAGGGTATTTATGTTGCGGGTCTTCAGGTCTATATCGTTTATTACACTACGAATGTGTTCAAGCTGGATTATGCGGCGATTGCCACTGTTACCGCGCTCTCCGGACTCCCTACCTATTTGAAGATGTTCACCGGCCTTTTGTCCGACAGAGTGCCTGTGGGGAAATTCGGCAGAAGAAAACCGTATTTAATCATGGGCGGCGTCCTGTTCATCCCCGCCTTTATCGTTCTCTCTACGATCTCTACATATTCTGTAATCTGGCTTAGCGCCATCATCCTCTGCAATATCTGTTTTGTGATTGTCGACGGTACGGCGGACGCTTTGACCGTAGACATTACGCCGGATGAGCATACCAGCAAAATGCAGGGTTTTGCCAACGGCGGCAGATATGTGGGAATGGCGATAGGCGTTGCGCTTGCCAGTGCGTTGCCGGGTATCGTCGGCTGGCATGTCGTCGCTATTTTCCTGGGTGTTGCCGCGGCGGGTCAGGCGTTTGCCACCCTCCTGTTCAAAGAACTCCCCGAAGCCAAGGAGAAAGAAAAGCTGATCCCCATCAAATCCGCTATCAAAATAGGGTTTGGAAACAGGGGCGCATGGCTGGGCTTGCTGTTTGCGGTCTTTTTTATGGGCGCTATGGGAATGGCGATCATGGTCGGCCCCGTGGTGATGAAGAATACCAATTCGGCGGTTTATGGAATGGCCACGATGACGCAATACATCGCGGTTGCGGCCGGCGCTTTTGTCGTAGGGCAGCTTGTAGAGAAAATCGGCGGCCTCACCACCAGGAATATTGCCATTCTGTTTGTTGCTATCTGGGTTTTGATGTGTCCCTGGCTGCTGGTGAATGGGCACTGGGACAACACCTTTATGGTTATTTTTGCCCATGCTACGATGGGATTCGCCAGAGGAGCCGTTTCTGTTATTACCTACGCTGTCCTGATGCGGCTTTGCTCCGAATCGATCGAAGGCTTTATGTTCTCGATCTTTACCAGTGTCATGAACCTCGGCCTGCAAATGGTTTCGCCCAAGATCATCGCTTACTTTGGTGAAACGCTGGGTATGGGCATGGTACCCGCCATGTTTACCATGATTCCGATGATGCTGATCGGTATGCTGTTGATTCCGGCCATCAACAAAAGTGTGGAGGAAAGAAGAGCCAAAGAGGCGGCAGTCGCTCAAGCGGTTTAAACCCTGCCGCGCGGGTGTCTGACCTGTTCTCCCGAGCGGGAAAGAGCACTTTTTGATAGATTTGTTTTGTGTGGTTTAATCAGCGTGGATTGATTGTGTGGGAACCCCGGCGGATGGGTCAATGACTCATCCGCCGGATTTCGTCTGTATTTTTTAATGTATTTGATCTATGTGGGTAATCGCCTTGGATTGCTCTTCTGTATAACACCGGGAATACTCCCGAAAGCAAGTTAAGAAGATGGATTTACAGCAATTTTAACAAAATTTAAATAATTACCAAATTTGTTTGATAAATATTTACCGAAAAATCATTTACACTCCCTTGAAATTATATTATAATTGTTGCAGTTTCGTATTTTCTGAATTGGGAGTGGTCAGAAACATGAGCAGACTTGAAATTATCACACCGAATAGAGCACAAACCACTGTCGAAAAGCTTTACCGTGATCTGGAACGCCGGATCATTGCCAGTCCTCCAAACCTGTGTCCCGTCGATCTGGCGGCATCCTTTCTAAAAATCTGCAGGGCGCAGACATGCGGAAAATGCGTGCCGTGCCGCATTGGACTTGCACAGCTGGAGCACCTGCTGGAGGATGTGCTGGATCAGAAGGCCACAATGGAAACCATAGATTTGATTGAGCGGACGGCCTCCATTATTGTGCAGTCGGCAGACTGCGCCATCGGTTACGAGGCGGCCGACATGGTGCTCAAAGGGGTCCGGGGCTTCCGCGAGGATTACGTGGAGCACGTTGTGACGGGCCGATGTACGTGCAGCCTGAATCAGCCGGTTCCCTGCGTTGCGTTGTGTCCTGCCGGGGTGGACATCCCGGGGTATATTGCCCTGGTGCACGCGGGCCGGTATGCCGACGCGGTTCAGCTCATCCGAAAGGACAATCCGTTCCCGACAGCCTGCGCGTTTGTCTGCGAGCACCCCTGCGAGGCGCGCTGCAGAAGAAACATGATCGACGCTTCCATCAACATCCGCGGGATCAAGCGCTATGCCGTCGACCACGCGGGCAAGGTTTCCGCGCCGGTCTGCGCGCCCGCAACCGGCAAACAGGTGGCGGTCATCGGGGCTGGGCCGGGCGGACTGAGCACCGCCTATTACCTCTCCCTGATGGGCCACAGCGTCACCGTTTACGAAAAGCAGCCGCATCTGGGCGGAATGCTGCGGTATGGCATCCCGAGCTATCGCCTGCCGCGTGAGCGGCTCTGGGACGATATTGAGGCGATTCTTTCTACCGGGGTTCAGGTGAAAACTGGAGTCAACGTCGGCAAGGATATCGAAATTTCCGACCTGACGGGAACATACGATGCGGTTTATATCGCGATCGGCGCGCATTCAGACAGAAAGATCGGCATTCCGGGCGAAAACAGCCGCGGGGTCCTCTCCGCGGTGGATATGCTGCGCGCAATCGGCAACAATGTGAAATCCGGCTTTGCCGGGAAAACCGTGGTGGTGATCGGCGGAGGAAACGTCGCGATGGATGCGGCCCGCTCTGCCGTGCGTCTTGGCGCGGAAAAGGTCGCGATCGTTTATCGCCGCCGTGAGGAGGACATGACCGCTCTGCCGGAAGAGGTGCAGGGAGCCGCAAATGAGGGCTGCCGGATTTTGTGTCTGCAGGCGCCCTCCCGGATTGAAGCCACCGAAGACGGCGACGTTGCCGCGCTGTGGGTCCGCCCCCAGATCATCGGCAATATGGATTCCGCCGGGCGCCCAAAACCGGTGGACGCGGATATGGAGGAATGCCGGATTCCCTGTGATCTGATCGTATCGGCCATCGGCCAGAGCGTGGAGTATGGGCCGTTTGCGGAGTATGGCGTGCCGGTCAGCAGGGGAAGCATCATCGCGCAAAGCTGCGCCCGGGTAGACAATATTCCGAACCTGTTTGCCGGCGGCGACTGCGTCAGCGGGCCCGCAACGGTGATCAAGGCCGTGGCCGCCGGCAAAGTGGCTGCCGCCAATATCGATAACTTTTTGGGGTATCATCACGAGATCACGACGGATGTGGTCATTCCCCCCGCCAATATGGACGACAGAACCCCCTGCGGCAGGGTAAACCTGACGGAGCGGGAATCGGATGAGCGAAAGAACGACTTTGATCTGATGGAAAGCGGCATGACCGATCAGGAAGCCGCGCAGGAATCCTCGCGGTGCCTGCGCTGTGATCACTTCGGCTATGGCGTGTTCAAAGGGGGGAGGGCTTACAGATGGTAACGGTTACGATCAATCACAAGACGTATGAGGTGGAGGAAGGCTCCACGATTCTGGATGCGGCGGCCTCCGTCGGTATCCATATTCCCACGCTCTGCTACCTGAAGGGCATCAACGAAATCGGGGCCTGCCGGGTGTGCGTGGTCGAGCTGGCCGGAAAGGATAAGCTTGTGGCCTCGTGCAATAACCGGGTGGAAGAGGGGATGGTGGTGTACACCAACAGCCCGCGCGTCCGTGAAGCCCGCCGGGGGATTGTCGAGCTGATTCTTTCACAGCACGACTGCTACTGTTCCACCTGCGTGCGCAGCGGCAACTGCGGCCTGCAGCGGATCGCAAACGATCTCGGCATTCTCGACCTGCCGTATCAGCGCGAGCTGCCGGTTTCAGAGTGGAACAAACGCTTCCCGCTGATCCGCGATTTTTCCAAGTGCATCAAGTGTATGCGCTGCATTTAGGTCTGTGATGAGATTCAGGGTATGCATATCTGGGATGTGGCGAATACCGGCTCCCGTACAACGGTAGACGTTACCTGGAACCGGAAGATCGAGGATTCCGACTGTGCGCTCTGCGGTCAGTGCATCACACACTGTCCGGTAGGCGCGCTGCGCGAGCGCGATGATACTGAAAAAGCGTTTGCCGCGCTGGCGGACCCGGATAAAATCACAGTGGTTCAGATTGCGCCCTCCGTGCGCGCGGCGTGGGGAGAGCCGTTCGGTCTGCCGCGTGAGCAGGCGACGGTGAAGCGACTTGTTGCGGCGCTGCGCAAAATGGGATTCCGTTATATTTTCGATACGAATTTCGCCGCCGACCTCACCATCATGGAAGAGGGCAGCGAGCTGCTGGAAAAGCTGAGTCACCCCGAAGCCGCCCGGTTCCCGATGTTTACCTCGTGCTGTCCCGGGTGGGTGCGGTTTATCAAATCGCAGTATCCCGACATGGTCGGCAACCTTTCCAGCGCCAAATCACCCCAGCAGATGTTCGGCGCCGTGGCCAAAAGCTACTATGCGGAGCTGCTGAAGGTAGACCCGAAACGGATTTATTCCATTTCTGTGATGCCGTGCCTTGCCAAAAAGGACGAATGCGCGCAGAAGGTGCTCAATGATGCCGGAGCGGGGCAGGACGTTGATCTGGTGCTGACGACGCGCGAGATCGACCGCATGATCCGCGCAGAGCATATTCTGGTGTCTGAGCTGGAGGAAGAGGAGTTTGATATGCCGCTCGGCGTCGGTACCGGCGCGGCCGTGATTTTCGGTACCACCGGCGGCGTGATGCAGGCAGCCCTGCGCTCCGCATATTACCTGGCGACGGGAGAAAATCCCGACCCCGACGCGTTCCTTGAGGTTGGCGGTATGCAGGGCTGGAAGGAAGCAAACTTCTGCATTGCCGACCGCACTCTGCGGGTGGCCGTGGTCAACGGGCTCGGGAACGCGAGAAAGCTGATGGAGTCGATCCGCACAGGGAGAACCGCGTATGATTTTGTTGAAGTGATGGCCTGTCCGGGCGGCTGCGCCGGGGGCGGCGGCCAGCCGATTACAGACGGCATGGAATTCGCGCAGATTCGCGGCGAACAGCTCTACGAGCTGGATAAAGGGAATACGCTGCGCTTCTCTCATGAAAATCCGGCGGTGCTTGGTGCTTATCGCGATTATTTTGAAAAGCCGCTGTCGGAGCGTTCCCACAAGCTGCTTCATACCAAGCATAAGAAGTGGGAGTGTCCGCTTTCCCCGTATCTTGATCAGGATCGGTCAAATGAGGTCTATTGATTTGATCGGAATACCATTTTAAAAAGTGATCAAATTCCTCCCCCGCCGCAGGCGGAGGGAGGAATTCACTGTACTTGCACAGGCTATTGAAAGTGAGTTGACGATAAAAAAGATCTCGCTTAACGCTGTCAAACGGGATCAGCCGGGAACAAAGCTCCCGGCTGATCCCGCTTGCATTTTCTCCTGTATACGGATCTCGTTTTTACTAGGCAATCTGTGTGTTTCGCCAACCGGTTTTTTAGCAATCGGCTTGACAAGAACTGCCTGCTGTGGTATATCTCTATTGTACAGAATTTCATACAACTCAATAGAAAAAGCGGTGAAAAGAACAAGTAGACTCATCTCAACCGAGCGAAGAGAGAAACGGATGATGGGAACGTTTCCCCGGCGGTGAGCTCGAAATCCTCTTGGAGCTGCAGGCTGAAAGGGGCAGGCCCCTCAGTAGGTTCTGACGGAAGCCCGCCGTAGAAATGGGAAACGGCGCAGGATGCCTGTGTTGTGATAAGGCGTGAAGGCAATTCTTTCACGTGAAATTAGGTGGTACCACGATCGATTCGTCCTAATACGGGCGGGTCCTTTTTTTATGCCCGAAAATGATTGGATGATGGGTGATTCGTTTGAAAATGACCTTGTGAAAGTACAAAGGGCTCTTCTTCGTCGCAGGCGAAGAAGAACCCTTAAAGCGGCATTATGATTCGAAAAGAAAAGAGGAGCAGGAAAAATGAAAAGCCAGAATATTTATTTGCCGAATTACAGTGTGGGGGAAGACTGCTATCAGGAAATTCCGTTTCTGACAAGAAACTATGGATGTAAGGCGGTCGTGATCGGCGGCAAAACTGCGATGGAAAAAGCGAAGGATGCGCTCATCAAAGGGATCGAGGGTTCCAGGGTAGAGCTTCTCGGATTTTTATGGTATGGCGGAGATTCGACCATGGAAAACGTGGAAAAGCTCCGCCGGGAGGAACTGGTTCAAAAGGCGGATATGCTGTTTGCGGTCGGCGGCGGCCGGGCCTGCGATACGGTAAAAACCCTCGGTGATCTGCTGGATAAGCCCGTGTTTACCTTTCCGACGCTGGCCTCCAACTGTGCGGCCTGCACGAACCTGAGCGTGATCTACAACACAGACGGTTCTTTCCGGCAGTATTACTACCAAAAGCAGCCCGCCTGCCATACGTTCATCAATACCAGAATCATTGCGGAATCTCCGTACGAAATGTTCTGGGCAGGCATTGGGGATGCGCTTTCCAAGGAGTACGAGGTGGTGTTTGCCTGCCGCGGCAAAAAAATGCACCATCTGCCGCTGCTGGGTCTGGGGATTTCAAGAACCTGCACCTCTCCGCTGCTTACCTTCGGCAGCCGGGCGCTGCAGGACTGCAAAAACAAACGGGTTTCGTTCGAGCTGGAGCAGGTCGCTTTGGATATTATCATTTTAACGGGGATCGTTTCAAACTGCACCGTGCATCAGAATCAGCCCGACCCCAAGGATAATTATTATTACAACAGCTCTCTGGCCCACTGCGTGTATTACGGCAGCTCTCTGATTCCCGCCTGTGAAAAGCACCTGCACGGCGAGATTGTTTCCTTCGGCGTACTCTGTCTTTTAACGTATGACAATCAGACAGAAGAGCGGGACAGGATTCTGGATTTTAACCGCAGCATTGGGCTTCCTGTTACCATGGAGCAGATCGGTCTGACCGAAGCGGATCTGCCGGTGGTTGCGAAAAAGGCTTCCTCTGTGGTGGAGTGGGAATATGCCCCCGGCAACCCTACGGAAGAGAAGTTCATTCAGGCGGTTCTCGAGGCCGACAGGGCCGGGCGCAAAGCGCTTGCCCGCGGCAGTATCTGAATCTGGTCTGACAGGGCGGAATCTATAAAATTTGTTTCTACAAATAAAAATCGGCAGCGGGCGGTAGGCGATAGCCGGATGTGCCCGTGTCCGGAAGCACCGGAAAGATCAATACCACAACAAAACAGGTGTCGGCTTTTCCTGACACCTGTTTTTCTGATGCTTCTTCCTAAAACGAAAGCGAAATTTTTGCGGATAAGCGCCTGTTTTTATAAATAATATTTATTTTTAACTTTCACTCTCTTCATTCCTGGGCGATTGAACCGATTAAATAATAAAACAAGTTTCTTTATTGTTTTTATCAATGGAATGACAGACCATCCTGTTGTTGGAGGAAAAAAGGTGGAACTCTTTTTGCTGTTACCAGTGTTGCTCATGGCGAGCGGCGGAGCTTCGATTGCATGTGTGCTGTACACGGTTCAGGGCAATTACCGGCCTGTCATCAACAGAATATTTGCAGCTATGGGGGGTTCCGTTTTCCTATGGTCGCTTGGTCTGGCGATTCAGACCGCCGGTTCCTTGCCGGCCATCCGCTTTTGGGGGAGCCGCCTTGCACCCGTCGGTTATATAACGATATTTGCATTTCTGCTGCACTATATCCTGTTTCTAACCGAACCTCCCCCGTTTTTAAAAAGGCCGTGGATTCCCGTACTGATTTATCTGCCGGGCACGGTTCTCCTTTATGGTCTGGCGCTGCGGCCGCTGCTTGGGGCGAGACGGGACCATATGGTCCAAACAGCGCTTGGCTGGGCGACTATTCCCTTAAGCGGCTGGTATACCGCGTTTTGCTGTTATTATATTGTGTACTTCATTATCATTGCGCTGCTGCTGAAAAACTGGGGCTCTAAAACGGCGTCGGCGGAAGTGCGAAATCAGGCGCGTCTGCTTCTGGTTTCGCTGTGGGTCTGTATTGCGCTCGGCACGGTGACGGAAGTGATTCTGCCCTTGCTGGGGATCCATACTCCGAGCATTGCGCCGATTTTTTCCCTGCTGCCTGTTCTGGCGGTGAGCCATTGCGTCAGGCGATATGGCTTTATGCAGCCCGCTGCGGGGAACCCCAACGAAACCATTTTGGACCGCGCGAATCGCACCATGCTGTATCAGATTTTAGGCTTCTTTTTTCTCTTTGGGAGCCTGATGAATCTGCTCAGCCAGCACTTTTTTTATCGAGAGACCATGCTGTCCTCTTCCTTTTTGTTCAGCGGGCTGCTGATGCTGACCGGCGGCTTCATTTTATTTCTCAGCAGGCTTGTGTTCAACGAGCTGTTCAAAGAGCTCCTTTTTGCGGTGCTGTTTTCTTTGCTGATTCCTTTTGTCACCCTGCGATTCGCAGTTTACGGCAGTATTACGATCTGGACGTTCTTTTTTCTGCTGCTGATGGTCGGCCTGCTGTTCAATAAACGGATTCTGCTCATTACCATTCTGCTTTCCGCCGGGCAGACCCAACTGCTGGTCTACTGTGTTACACCGTTTGCGGTGGTAAGGCTCGATTCCGCGGACTATATGGTTCGGCTGGGCCTGATCGCGCTGGCCGGTATCATGAGTTTTTACATCAGCCGGGTATACCGGAACAGGCTTCGGGAAAATGCCGGCCACGCGTACCGGCAGACGCTGATCGCCGAGGTTGCGTACAGCATGATTTCGGTGGATGAGAAAAGCTTCGACGAGAAGATTGAAAGCGTGCTTTCTAAATGCGGCCCGTTCGTTCAGTGTGAATGGGCGTATCTGGCCCTTTGGAATCCTCAAGACAGAGTGATTCAGTACTGTCGTGAGTGGCGGGCGGGCACGGCCGCTTCCATTCCCACCATCTGCAAGGATGGCGCCCCGTTTTTGTGCAGGGAGCTTCTCGATCGAATTCCCGATAGCCGGGTGCTTGCAGTGCCGGATGTCGAACAGCTGCCGCCGGAGATGGAAATGGTGAAGGCCCAGCTGCGGCAGATGGGAATCCGCGGATTTGTTCTGACCTCCATTGTCAGGAACGGGGAAGAGTTTGGCTTTATGAGCTTTGCGTCGTCTTCGGTGCATCCGGATTGGGCAAAGGAGCCGCCGCTGTTTTTGTCCCTTGTGGCCGATACGATCACCGATGCGGCCATTAAGCTCGACGATCGTAGGAGGATCGAATGGTCTGCGTTTCACGATACGCTCACAGGGCTGCCGAACCGCCTGTCTTTCAAGCACCAGCTGAATCTGGAAATGGAACGTGCTCAGAAAGAAAATATCAAAATCGCGGTGGCTTTCATCGATCTGGATGCCTTTAAATCGATCAACGACACTTTGGGGCACGATACGGGCGACCTGCTTCTTCGGGAGGTTTCAAAGGCGATTGCCGGCAGCATCGGGGCAGGCGACGTGGTGGCGCGGATCGGCGGGGATGAATTTGTACTGATGCTGAGCCGGGTGGCGGACGAAGAAGAGCTGGTTCAGGCAATCCGCAGGGTTTTGGAGGCCATTCAAAGGCCGATCGTTCTGCGCGGCCAGGATTTTTATATGACGGCCAGTATCGGCGTGTCGTTGTACCCATACGATGGAACAGATGCCGAAACGCTGATGAAAAACGCCGACATTGCCATGTACGAGGCGAAAGGGCACGGCAAAAACCAATACGCCCTGTGTCTGCAGGCCTATAAGGACAAAGCGATGGAAAATGCGCGGCTGAGCAACCTGCTTTACCGCGCGATGGAAAAAAAGCAGCTCAGGGTTCACTATCAGCCGCAGATCGATCTGCAAACCGGGAAAATTGTTGGGATCGAGGTCCTTCTGCGGTGGGAGCTGCCGGACCGTGGATCTGTCAGTCCAACCGTTTTTATTCCCTTGGCGGAACAGACGGGGCTGATTCAGTCCATCGGCGCGTGGGTGCTCGAAACCGCCTGCGCCAAGTGTAAGGCGTGGCAGGACATGGGCCTTCCCCCGGTACGCATAGCCGTAAATATCTCTGTACATCAGCTGGAAAACAGAGGATTTGTGCAGCAGGTGGCACAGGTGCTCGAGAAAACAGGGCTTCCCCCAAAGTATCTGGAGCTGGAGGTGACCGAGAGCGGGGCCAACAGCGGCAATATCGATATGGTCGTTTTGATGAATCAGCTCAAGCGGCTGGGGGTCTGCCTTTCGATCGATGATTTTGGAACGGAATATTCCTCTCTGGAGCGATTAAAGCTGCTGCCGATCGACCGGATCAAGATGGACATGCAGTTTGTCAGGGGGATCGAGCGGAGCGACAAAGACCGGGCGATCGCGCAGGCCATCATCAGTCTTGGGAAAAGCCTTGAGATGAAGGTGATCGCTGAGGGGGTGGAAACCGAGGAACAGCTTCGTTTTTTAAGCCGCAGAATGTGTGACGAGGTGCAGGGCTTTTATTATTACAGGCCGATGCCCCCGGAGGAGCTGGAGGAGGTTTTCCGCCGCTGCCCGGATTTTGGCCGCAGAGTGATCCGAGGTGGATGAAAAGGAATCGTCCGTGAGGGAGCAGACCGACCGCAGCGGCAATGAGGAGTGATGATTTGATCATAGAAACGTACAGCGTATTGCTTTTAACAACCTGCGGTGCCGCGGTGGCCTGCGGGCTTTACGCCGTTCACGGCAGTGTAACGCTCCTGAACCGGTTGTTTTTGGCGATCTGCGCGACGCTTGCGGTATGGGCGTTTGGCCTTGCACTCACCGGAGCGGCCCGGACGGAAGAAATCTGTTCTGTCGGCCGCCGCATTGCGCCGCTGGGCTGGGGGATCATCGGCAGCCTGACGATGCACGCCGTTCTGCTGCTGACAGGGCGGGAGGGACTGCTGAAAAAACGGTGGTTATTTTTCCTGATTTATCTGCCTGCCGCTGTGTCGGTCTATGCCTACACCGTTCTGCCGCTTTTTGACCAGAATCCCGATACGCTGGTTCATACGGAACACGGCTGGGTGAATATCTCAAAGACGGATGGATGGGACTGGTTTTATTATATTTATATCGTCCTTTACGCTGCTGTGGCCGTGGTGTTGCTGCTGCGGTGGGGGCGGCACTCCACCTCAAACGATGAAAAAAAGCAGGCCAAAATTATCTCTTTTTCCTTTTTCTTTGCCGCTGTGCTGGGGTACATCACAGACGTTCTGCCCGTCTTTTTTCACATTCGTTTTCCGCAGGTGGCAGCCATTTTTGCGCTGGTGATGATTTTTGCGGTTGGCTACTGCATCAACCGGTACCATTTTCTGCAGCCGGTCACCATCAGCCAGAACGAGATGATCCTTTCCAAATCGGCCCGCACGAACGTTTACCTCTATTTGGGGCTGATGCTGTTTGTCGGTGCGTGTCTGCTGCTGACAGACCGGTCTTTTTATGGCGGGCATCAGAACGCCATCCCTGTGCAGGTGGTGAGCGGGCTGCTGGTACTTCTTGGCATCTTTCTGGCTTCGATTGAACATTTGCGGCTTGAGGATAATGCGAAGGAAATGCTGGTATCTTTGTCCTTTGCGCTGATGATTCCGTTTTACACGCTTTGGTTTGCCGATGAGGGAATCTTTATCGCCTGGTCATTTGTTTTTTTGTTCATGATCATCTGTCTGCTCTTCAACCGCCTCATTATCCTTTCAACTGTGATCGTTACTGCGTTTTTAACACAGCTGTTTGCGTGGGGCTACACGCCGCCCGAAGTGATTGTGCTGTCCGGAAAATATTATCTGGATCGGATCGGAGTAATTGCCTTTGCCGCCATTTTTGCAATGTACGTCAATAAAATTTATACGACCAGACTTCAGGAAAACATCAACCATGTTACCATGCAGTCCATCGCGTCAGATATTTCACACAGCTTCGTGTCCTCCGGCGAAATGAATATCGATCAAAAGCTGTATGCGGCGCTGGAGGAGTGCGGGCGCTTTATCGAATGTGACCGGGCCTGCCTGGTGCTGATGAACATGCAGACAAATACCGTGCGCTATGCGGTGGAGTGGATGTCGGAAGCGGCAGGCCTGCCCCGCGGCACATTAAGCGACGCCATACAAAATATTCGCTCAGAGATGTTCCGGCGGTTCCAAGGCAATGAGGCTCTTGTGCTGAAGGATACTCTCTTCCTGCCAGTAGAGGCCGCAGAGGTGCGAGCCCAATTGCTTGCGCAGGGCATCCGCGCCCTTGTTGCCGTGCCGATCCGGAACAAGGGTGAGCTCATGGGATTCGTGGGGTTCCATGCGGGCCGCCCGTTTTCCATGTGGAATCTGGATTCCATCGCGTTTGTCGAGGTTGTCGGGCTTATCCTTTCCGATGCTGTCATTAAGGCGGATGATGAAAAAGAGCTGAATTACTTAGCGTTTCACGATCAGCTGACCGGTTTGCCGAACCGCACCCTGTTTAAGGAAAGGCTCAGCGAATGGATCCCCCGTGCGAAAAGAGCCCGGAAAATGATCGGTGTCGTGTTCCTGGATCTGGATGCGTTCAAATCGGTGAACGATACGTTAGGGCACGGCCAGGGGGATCGGCTTTTGATTGAGGTCGCCAAGGCGCTGAGCAGCTCGATTCGGGATGGGGATACGGTAGCCCGCTTTGGCGGGGATGAGTTCATTTTGATGCTCAGCCAGATTGCCTCACAGGAGGAGCTGACCGCGATCATGGATCGGTTGATGAAGGTAGTGCAGAAGCCTATCCTATTGGCGGAACAGGAGTTCTTTATTTCGGTGAGCGCCGGTGTGGCTGTTTACCCGCAGGACGGGGATGACCCGGAGGTGCTCCTCAAAAATGCGGACACAGCCATGTACCGCGCCAAAAGCGAGGGGAAGGGCCGTTATGTGTTTTGCTCTCAGGAAATCAAGGATGAAATACAGGCCAAAACGCAGCTTGTGAACCAGCTTTACCATGCGCTGGAAAAAAATCAGCTTCTGCTGCATTATCAGCCGCAGATCGACGTGGCCACGCGCCGGATTGTGGGGATGGAGGCTTTGGCCCGTTGGAATCTGCCGGGTCGGGGGATCGTCAGCCCGACGGAATTTATTCCGCTGGCGGAGCAGACCGGGCTGATTTATGCGATCGGCGAATGGGTGATGCGCGAGGCCTGCCGCCAGAATCAGCGCTGGCTGGGGATGGGATGCACGAATCTGCGCATGGCGGTCAACGTTTCGGTGCAGCAGCTCAGGAATCCGAAGTTTATTCCGCTGGTCAAGGAAATCTTGCAGACGACAGAGCTTCCGCCGAACTGTCTGGAGCTGGAGGTTACCGAGAGCGTGGCAAACGGCAATACAGATCACATCATTACGGTGCTCCACCGGTTAAAGGCACTGGGCGTGTCGCTCTCCATCGATGATTTCGGCACGGAGTATTCCTCTCTCAGCCGGTTAAAGCTTCTGCCGGTTGACCGGATCAAAATGGATATGCAGTTTGTTCACGGCATTGAAAAAAACAATAAGGACCGGGCAATCTCAAAGGTGATTATCAATCTTGCCAAGAACCTGAAAATGAAGGTGACTGCCGAGGGAGTGGAAACGGAGCCGCAGCTGGATTTTCTCAGCCAGCGGATGTGCGACGAGGTGCAGGGCTTCTATTGTTACCGCCCAATGCCCGCAGACGAGGCAGAGGCTCTGCTGCGGGAGACTCTGTGCACACAGAAAGAGAATACATACAGCACGGGACTATGAAAGCAATCCCCGGAAGAGCCTGCCGTAACGGTGGATTCTTCCGGGAATTGGTTTTTTGGCTTTCACGAAAAAGTTTCATCGGTTATGCCGTGCAGATAAAAATTCAGAGCAGTTTGATAACTTTTAACAAAAACGCCAATTAATAGAGGGATGATAGCCGGTATCTTTGATGCCGTCAATTATGCTGTAAACACGGCGGGCGCAATCAAAAAGCGATGAAAGAGCGTACCAAACATAAAGCCACTGGAAGAGATTGCGAAGGGAATCTTCTCCATCATTCAGTATTTTTTT
>OFDJ01000044.1_pt1 | contig 72355 bp, 65 predicted proteins | sample 1520901 | NCBI WGS metagenome assembly OFDJ01 (sample SAMEA2699035, study PRJEB24076) | metagenome | biome: Human gut stool | place: Spain | collected 2012-11-19 | reverse complement strand
TAAATATAAAGGAGCGGTTTTATGGCTTATCAAATTAAAGATGTAAAAGGCAGGGAAATCCTGGATTCCCGCGCAAACCCCACGGTAGAAGCGGAGATTCTTCTGGAAAACGGTGTAACAGCTCGCGCGGCTGTACCCAGCGGTGCATCTACCGGCCAGTTTGAGGCGTTGGAGCTGAGAGATAAGGACCCGGCTCGCTTTGGCGGAAAAGGCGTTCAGAAGGCTGTTGAGAACATCAATACCGTGATCCGCGACCGTCTGATCGGCATGAATGTTTCCGATGTCGCTGCGATCGATGCCGCCATGCTCGAGCTTGACGGAACAAAGGATAAGTCCAACCTCGGCGCGAATGCGATTCTTGCCGTTTCTCTTGCAGCCGCTCAGACGGCAGCCAAGGCACAGGGCGTTCCGCTGTACCGCTTTTTGGGCGGCGCCGCTTCCGATACACTGCCGGTTCCCATGATGAATGTCCTCAACGGCGGCGCGCACGCTGCAAATAACGTAGACATTCAGGAGTTCATGATCATGCCCGTAGGCGCTTCCAGCTTCCGTGAGGGCCTGCGCATGTGCGCAGAGGTGTTCCACGCTCTGGCTTCCATTCTCAAGATGGAAAATCTTTCCACTTCTGTCGGCGACGAGGGCGGCTATGCCCCGAACCTTGGGAGCGACGAAGAGGCGGTTCAGTACCTGCTGCGCGCCATCGAGGCGGCCGGCTACAAGCCCTATGACGATTTCATGCTGGCGATCGACGCTGCTGCCAGCGAGTGGAAGAGCGAAAAAGGAACCTATCTGCTGCCGAAGAGCCAGAAGCATTACACCACCGATGAGCTGATCTCTTTCTGGGAGGACCTGGTTTCCAAGTACCCCATCGCTTCTCTGGAGGATGCGCTCGATGAGGAGGACTGGGAAGGCTGGAAGAAGCTGACCGCGCGCCTGGGCGATAAGCTCCAGCTGGTCGGTGACGATCTGTTTGTAACGAACACCGAGCGTCTGCAGAAGGGCATTGAGAACAGCTGCGGCAACTCCATCCTGATTAAGCTGAATCAGATCGGTTCGTTGACCGAAACTCTGAACGCCATTAAGATGGCCCACAGCGCGTGTTATACCGCCGTTGTGTCTCACCGTTCCGGCGAGACGGAGGATACCACCATTGCCGATTTGGCGGTTGCGATGAATGCCGGCCAGATCAAAACCGGTGCCCCCAGCCGCAGTGAGCGCGTGGCGAAGTACAACCAGCTGCTCCGCATTGAAGAGGATTTGGGCAATTCCGCCCGTTATCCCGGCAAGGGCTGCTACGACTGCAAATAAATCATTCCTCCGCCGCTGACCCGGCGGAGCTGTTAAAGCGGTGAAAAAGATGTCATTTGGCATCTTTTTCACCGCCTTTTTTGGGGTGTCCCCTGGCTTTTGGCAGCTTTTCCTCAAAAATCCGGAATTGCCATTTTGAATAATTATTCATCTATTTTTGCCGGATTTCTCTTTGTATTCCGGTGGAAATCTTTTCCGGAGCGTACGCCGAAAGCGTTCGGAAAGCGGCGGAAAATCCTGCAAAAAGGACGCTTTTTACCGTTTTTGTCCCACTGTACGGGAAAGAGACAAAATTCGCCATAAAAGCGGTGAGTAGCTGCCTTCTTTGCCCAGGCATGCCGGGTGGTGTCTCTTCGGATGTGTTTCGCGGCTTTGGGGAAGCGGCTGCGTCCGACTGCCCCAGCCTGCATTTTTTCCACTGAATTCCTGCATAATAATCAAAAAACGCCTCCTATATCCGGCAATTTGTGCAGAAATTTCCCGGCGTCTGTTCATTCTTCCCGCCAAAAGGGGTGTTTGGCAAAATGCACCGCTTTCGTTTCGCCCCGTGAGAAAGTCGGGAAATGAACCCGGTTCCGGGGGAAATTTGTGCATTACCATAAATTCAGAGAAGTACTCGGAAAATGATTGACAAGCAACGTATAAATAGTTACAATATATACGATATTATTCATAAATTCTATGACAGCAAGGAGGTTCTGACAAAGAGCGGCCTTGCTGTTTTTATTTTTAAGGAGGTAGAGGTGTTTGAGCAGGTATACCAAAGCGGATATTCTGGAACTGATCCAGCAGAATAACGTCCGTTTTATCCGTTTACAGTTCACCGATATGTTCGGCGCGATCAAAAACGTGGTCATCACCAGCGGGAAAATTGAAGAAGCCCTGGATAACCAGTGTATGTTCGATGGTTCCTCTATCGAGGGGTTTGTCCGCATCGAGGAATCCGACATGTATCTCCACCCGGATCTGGATACCTTCCTGATCCTGCCCTGGAGCCGGCAGATCGGCGGCAAAACCGCCCGGCTCATCTGCGACGTTTATAAGCCGGACGGAACCCCGTTTGAAGGGGACCCCCGTTATATTCTGAAAAAGGCGCTGAAGGATGCCGCCGAGATGGGCTTTACCCTGAATGTGGGATTCGAGTGCGAGTTCTTCTTGTTCAATACGGATGAATTTGGGCACCCCACCACCGTAACGCACGACACCGCCGGGTATTTCGATCTTGGCCCCGCGGATTTGGGCGAAAGCGCCCGCCGCGACATCTGCATGACGATGGAGGAAATGGGCTGCGGGGTGGAAGCCGCCCACCACGAACTTGCCACGGCGCAGCACGAGATCGACTTTAAATATCAGGAGGCACTGTGCTCCGCCGACCAGATGATGACGTTCAAGATGGTCGTCAAGAACGTGGCGAACGCCCACGGCCTGTGCGCGTCGTTTATGCCGAAGCCCCTTTCCGGGCAGGCGGGCTCGGGCCTGCACACGAACATCTCGCTGTTCAAGGGCGGGGAGAACGTGTTTTACGATCCGGAAAGCGAAACCGGACTGAGCCGGCTTGCGTACCACTTTATCGCCGGTGTGATCCGCCATATCAAGGGAATCTGCCCGTTCACCAATCCTCTGGTGAATTCGTATAAGCGCCTGGTGACCGGCTACGAGGCGCCCCGCTACATCGCGTGGACGACCGGCAACCGCAGCGCGCTGGTGCGCGTGCCAAGTGCACGGGGCGTCGGCACCCGCGTGGAGCTGAGAAATCCCGATCTTGCGGCGAACCCGTACCTGCAGATGGCGGTGCTTCTGGCCGCGGGGCTGGAGGGAATCCGCGAGGAGCTGATGCCGCCCGCGTCGGTCGGCTCCAATATTTACGATATGACGCCCGACGAGCGGCAGGAAAAAGAAATCGACAGCCTTCCCTCCAATTTGATGGAAGCTGTTCAGGAACTGAAACGGGATCCGTTCTTGCGCGAGGTTCTGGGCAGCCATGTGTATCAGAAATACATCGAGGCCAAGGAACAGGAATGGAACCGTTTTAACAGCACGGTGACCCAATGGGAGCTGGAGGAATATCTCGAAAAATTCTGAGAGCCGGCAAAAGGCTGAGATTCTGCGACGGGGGTGTGACCATGAATGGGCAGTGTGATCGTTGCAAATTCAAATAAGGATTCTGCCCGGCGGATCGGCGCAGTGCTGAAAACCGACGGCGTGCTGGTGTACGGCCTTTGCACAACCGGCGCTCAGCTGCTGGAAATGACCAGCTACCACTATCGCGGCGGAGTTGTGGTGTGTACTCTGGACCTGCAGGACGTCACGGCGTGGGACCTTCCGCAGATGGCCCCCAATTATGATTTTTTGTTTATCATAAAGCCCCACCAGGCAGAGATGGCCGCAGACTTGGATTCGGCCTGTCTGATGACGCCGCTGAACAAACCGGATTTGACCGCGTCGGTCAATATGTTCCTCAATCTGGCGGAACCGGGAATTCCGGCCCGCAGGAATTTTGAGGAGGAGCAAAAGGAGCTTCTTCAGCGCGCCAAGCAGCTTTTGATGGAGCGCAATTATTTTACGGAGGCGCAGGCGCACCGTTTTCTGCAAAAAAAGAGCATGGATACCGGCAAACGCCTGATCGAGATCGCGGCCATCGTGCTGGAGATGTTCTAGCGCAGACCTTATGCGGGAATCCGTGTTTGATAAGATGGATTTTTGAAGGAGGAGTATGGTTTGAAATTTACAAAGATGCACGGCATCGGCAATGACTATTTGTATTTCAATTGTTTTGAAGAGCCTGTAACGGACCCGGCCGCGCTGTCGATCCGGCTCAGCGACAGGCATTTTGGGGTTGGTTCCGACGGGATCATCCTGATCGGCCCCAGCGATAAAGCGGACTGCTCTATGGATATTTACAATGCGGATGGTTCCCGCGCCATGATGTGCGGCAACGGCATCCGCTGTGTGGGCAAGTATGCCTACGAGCGGGGCATCGCGAAGAAAAAGACCCTTACGGTGGACACCCAGAGCGGGGTAAAGACGCTGTTTTTAACGGTGGACGAAAACGACCACGTGACCAGCGTCACGGTCAACATGGGCAAGCCGGAGCTTTCCGCGCCGAAAATCCCCACGCTGTTTGAGACCGAGCAGGTGATTGATCACCCGGTGGAGATCGCGGGCAAGGAATACCGCGTCACCTGCGTTTCGATGGGCAACCCCCACTGCGTTGTCTTTGTGGACGATGTGGATGCCATCCCGCTCTCTTCCATCGGCCCTTCGTTCGAGTTCCATCACATGTTCCCGCAGCGCGTCAACACGGAGTTCGTGCAGATGATCGGCGAGAACGAGGTGAAAATGCGCGTTTGGGAGCGCGGCTCCGGTGAAACCTGGGCCTGCGGTACCGGCGCTTGCGCCGTGGCGGTTGCCTGCGCTCTGGGCGGCAAAACCGGCCGGCAGGTGCTCGTGCACCTCAAGGGCGGTGACCTGAACATTCGATGGGATGAGGAGACCGACGAGGTCTTTATGCAGGGCCCCGCAGAATTTGTATTCGACGGGCAGATCGATTGAGACTGCCCCTGTGATAGATCGATAAAATAAAGGAGATTGTACTATGCTGAAGGTTAATTCAAATTTTGTCAAACTTCCCCCCAGTTACCTCTTTGTGGATATTGCGAAGAGAGTGAATGAGTTTGTGAAGAACAATCCCGACCGCCCGATCATCCGCCTTGGAATCGGCGACGTGACGCTCCCGCTGCCGCAGGCAGTGGTAGATGCCATGAAGAAGGCCTCCGACGAGATGGGCAAGATGGAAACCTTCCGCGGCTACGGCCCGGAATGCGGCTATGAATTCCTGCGCCAGGCGATTGCAGATAACGATTTTAAAAAGCGCGGCGTCGATATCGACATTGACGAGATTTTCGTCAGCGACGGCGCAAAGTGCGACACCGGCAACATCGGCGACATTTTTGGCCAGGACAACGTTGTGGCCGTGTGCGATCCGGTGTATCCCGTGTATGTAGACACCAACGTCATGGCCGGCCGTGCCGGTGAATACGTGGAGGGCAAGGGCTGGAGCCGCATCGTGTACATGCCCTGCGTAAAGGAGAAGAATTTCCTGCCCGACCTGCCCAAGGAGCCGGTAGATCTGATCTACCTGTGCTTCCCGAATAACCCGTCCGGCGTGGGCATCAGCAAAGAAGAGCTGAAAAAGTGGGTGGATTACGCCAACGAAAACAAGTCGCTCATCCTCTTTGACGCCGCGTATGAGGCGTTCATCACCACTCCCAATATGCCGCACAGCATTTATGAGATCGAGGGCGCAAAGACCTGCGCGATCGAATTCCGCAGCTTCTCCAAGACCGCGGGCTTTACCGGCACCCGCTGCGCGTTTACCGTAGTGCCGAAGCAGCTCGAGTTCGACGGCGTATCCCTCAACCGCCTGTGGAGCCGCCGCCAGTCCACCAAGATGAACGGCGTTCCCTATGTGATCCAGCGCGCGGCGGAGGCTGTGTATTCCGAAGAGGGCGCAAAGCAGATCCGCGAGAATATCACTTATTACCAGAACAATGCGAAGATCATTCGTGAGGGCCTGGCTGCTGCCGGGTTCGAGGTATACGGCGGAGTGGATTCCCCGTACATCTGGCTCAAGACGCCGGGCGGACTCACCGCTTGGGAATTCTTCGACCTGCTGCTGCAGAAAACCGGCGTGGTCGGCACTCCGGGTTCCGGCTTCGGCCTTGCCGGAGAGGGATATTTCCGCCTGACCTCCTTTAACACGAAAGAGAATACGGAAAAGGCTGTGGCAAGAATCATCGAGTCTTTCAAAGCCTGATGAAGCCTGAATTTTCCAATTGACGAAACAGCGGCCCTGCCGCCGGATCCGCCCGATCTTCTGGCTGCCTGGCAGCCAAAGAGCAGGCTCTGGCAGCAGGGCTTACCGGCGGGGTTTGGCCGCCGACAATCAGCCGGGACCTTTCCCCGTGCTGCGGCATGTCGCGCGCTGCCGCAGTGACCGTAAATCAGCGGCGCGAAGAAATGGTGGTTATAGCGTGAAAGCATTATTACTATTGGAAAACGGGATGACCTTTGAGGGTCAGGGCTTTGGCGAGCCCCGCGATGTGCTGTGCGAGGTAGTGTTCAACAGCGCCATGTGCGGGTACACCGAACTGCTTACAGACCCCAGCTATGCAGGCCAGGGCGTTGTGATGACTTACCCTATGATCGGAAACTACGGAATCTGCTATGAGGACGCGGAAGCCGATCACCCCTGGGTGGAAGCATTTATCGTTCACTCCGTTTCCGGGATCGCCAGCAATTTTCGCTGTGACATCGACCTGGACGGATACCTGAAAAACAACCGGATCCCCGGAATCAGCGGGATCGACACCCGTGCGCTCACCCGCTGCCTGCGGGAGTCCGGCACGATGCGCGGGATGCTCTGCTTCGGCGATCAGATCGACCGTGACGAAATGAAGCGCAAAATCGCCGCACACGTTGTGCCGAACGGCGTTTCGCAGGTCAGCATCCGCAAGCCGCGCGATTACGGTAACGGTTCGGTCAAGGTGGCGCTGCTCGATTACGGTACCAAAGAGAATATCATTCGTTCGCTCACCCGCCGCGGCTGTACGGTGCGCCGCTTCCCGAACGACACGCCGTTTGAAGAGATCAAGGCGTGGAATCCGGACGGGGTCATGCTCTCGAACGGCCCCGGGGACCCGCAGGCCTGCGTAAAAGAAGTTGCGGAGCTGAAACGCGTTTATGAGAGTGGAATCCCCACCTTCGCCATCTGTATGGGGCACCAGCTGATGGCGCTTTCGCAGGGCGCGAATACGTACAAGCTCAAGTACGGCCACCGCGGCATCAATCACCCGGTGAAAGAACTGAAAACAAATCGTGTGTACATTACCTCGCAGAACCACGGCTATGTGGTGGATGCAGGTACCATCGACTCTTCTATTGCAGAGGTCAGCTATGTCAGCATGAACGACCAGAGCGTAGAGGGACTCGATTATAAAAACGGCCGCGTGTTCTCCGTGCAGTTTCATCCGGAGGCCTGCTCCGGCCCGCTCGACACAGGCTTTTTGTTCGACAGATTTATGGATTTGATGGGAGGGGGCCGCGTATGAGCAAGCTTGACAGCATTCAGAAGGTATTGATCATCGGCTCCGGCCCGATCGTCATCGGCCAGGCCGCCGAGTTCGACTATGCGGGCACGCAGGCCTGCCGCGCGCTGCGTGAGGAAGGCGTCGAGGTCATCCTCGTCAACTCCAACCCGGCGACGATCATGACAGACGGCGAGATCGCCGATAAGGTGTATATCGAGCCTCTGACAATCGACACGCTGAAAAAGGTGATCCTGAAGGAACGGCCCGACAGCGTCCTGCCGACCCTCGGCGGCCAGAATGCGCTGAATCTTGCAGTGGAGCTGGAGGAATCCGGCTTTCTGATGGAGCATAACGTCCGCATGATCGGCACGAATGCCGACACCATCCGCATGGCGGAGGACCGCGAGCTGTTCAAAGAGGCCATGGCCCGCATCCAGCAGCCCTGCGCGGAAAGCGAGATCGCCGAAACGGTGGAAGACAGCCTGCTCATCGCAAAGCGCATCGGCTACCCCGTGGTGGTGCGCCCTGCGTATACGCTCGGCGGCAGCGGCGGCGGCATCGCCTATACGGAGGAGCAGCTCCACGCGATCGCTTCCATGGGCCTGCACCGCAGCCGTGTGAATCAGGTGCTCATCGAGCGCTGCATCTCCGGCTGGAAGGAAATCGAATACGAGGTCATCCGCGACGGCAACGGCAACTGCATCACCGTCTGCAATATGGAAAACTTCGACCCCGTCGGCGTTCACACCGGTGACTCCATCGTCGTCGCGCCCTGCCAGACGCTGGCGGATAAGGAAATCCAGATGCTGCGCAGCGCGTCGATCGCAATCATCAACGAGCTGAAAGTGGAGGGCGGCTGCAACGTACAGTTTGCGCTGAATCCCGAAAGCTTTGAATACTGCGTTATCGAGGTAAACCCCCGCGTCAGCCGTTCCTCCGCGCTGGCTTCGAAAGCGACGGGCTACCCGATCGCGAAGGTCGCCTCCAAAATCGCGCTGGGCTATACGCTCGACGAGATTCAGAACGCGATTACGAAAAAAACCTACGCCTGCTTTGAGCCGACGCTCGACTACTGCGTCGTGAAAATCCCGAAATGGCCGTTTGATAAATTCGTCCACGCCCGCCGCAGCCTCGGCACCCAGATGAAGGCGACCGGCGAAGTCATGGGCATCGCCCCCACCTTTGAGGCGGCCCTGATGAAATCCATCCGCTGCCTGGAGCAGAACATGTATGATCTGACCGACGCGGAGCTCGACGGCCTTTCAGATCTGGATGTTTCCGAGCGTATCCACGCGGTGGATGACCGCCGTCTGTTCGCGGTGGCGGAAGCGCTGCGCCGCGGCTTTGCGATGGAGAAAATCCACAGCGTCACGAAGATCGACCGCTGGTTTTTGCAGAAGCTTCAGTCCATCATCGCGGTGGAAAAGCGCCTTGCCAACGAGCCGATGAGCAAAGAGTTGCTGCTGAAAGCCAAGTCGTTCGGCTTTCTGGATGAAACCGTCGCGAAATTCTCCAGCATCAGCATTGAGGAAATTCGCGGGCTGAAAGAGAAATGGGCCATCCGTCCCGTTTATAAGATGGTCGATACCTGCGCCGCGGAGTTCGAAGCCGAAACGCCTTACTACTATTCGAGCTACGGCGACGAGAATGAATCGCGCCACGAAAGCGGCCGAAAAAAGATCATGGTCATCGGCTCCGGCCCCATCCGAATCGGCCAGGGCATCGAGTTCGACTTCTGCTCTGTTCACAGTGTGTGGGCGCTGAAAAAGCTGGGCTTCGAGACCATTATTGTGAACAATAACCCCGAAACTGTCAGCACAGATTTTGATATTGCCGATAAACTGTACTTCGAACCCTTGACTCCGGAGGACGTTTGGCATATTGTAGAACTGGAAAAACCCGACGGAGCTGTGGTACAGTTTGGCGGCCAGACCGCCATCAAGCTGGCAGGCGCCATTGAGAAAATGGGTATTCCGCTGCTCGGCACCAGCTTTGACAGCATCGACGAGGCGGAGGACCGCGAGCGCTTCGACGCGATTCTGGCAAAGTGCGGGATTCCGCATGCCGCGGGCCGCATGGTGTTTACCTGCGATGAGGCTTTGCGCGCGGCTCACGAGCTGGGCTACCCGGTGCTGGTGCGCCCCTCCTACGTTTTGGGCGGCCAGGGCATGGACATTGCCTACAACGACAACGACATTCGCGAGCAGATCGGCATCATCAATACCATCGCTCAGGAGCATCCCATTCTGGTGGACAAGTACCTGATGGGCACCGAAGTAGAGGTCGACGCGGTCTGCGACGGCGTCGACACCCTCATCCCCGGCATCATGCAGCACGTAGAGCGCGCGGGCGTTCACTCCGGCGACAGCATCTCGGTCTACCCGGCGCAGAGCCTTTCAAAGCAGGTGGAGGACACGATTGTGGACTACACCAGAAAGCTTGCGCTTGCACTGAGAGTCAAGGGGCTTTTGAATATCCAGTTCATCGTCAAGGATGAGCAGGTGTATATCATCGAGGCGAATCCCCGTTCCTCCAGAACGGTGCCGTACATCAGCAAGATTACGGACATCCCGATCGTTCACCTTGCAGTACGCACCTTCTTCGGCGAAACATTGCCGCAGATGGGCTACCAGTATGGCCTGCAGCCGAACAAGGCGCTCATCGCCATCAAGATGCCGGTGTTCTCGTTTGAAAAGCTGTACGGTGCAGACGTCAACCTTGGGCCGGAAATGAAATCCACCGGCGAGGTGCTCGGCATCGCCAGAAGCTTTGAGGAAGCCATGATCAAGGCGTTCCAGGGTGCGGGCATGCACCTTCTGACCAACGGTAATGTGATCATCACCGTAAAGGATCAGGATAAGGAAGAGGCGCTGCCCATTGCCAAGGGGCTGTGTGACCTTGGCTGGACCATCTATTCCACCGAGGGAACCTCCAACTATCTCAAAGAGAACGGCATCCCGAATGTCCGCCTGAACAAGGTGGGCGGCGACGCGCCCGATATTCTGGATGTGATCCTCTCCGGCACCATCGATCTTGTCATCAACACGCCCTCCAAGGGCGCCGAACACCGCCGCGACGGATTTTTGATCCGCCGCAACACGGTAGAGGCCGGCATTCCGTGTCTGACCTCGCTCGACACCGCAAACGCATTCCTGCGCTGCGTGCAGCACGTAGAGGATACGAACCTTTCTGTTGTGGATATCACGAAGGTTTCGTCCTTCCTCGTGTTCTTATAACGAGAATTCAAAGCATTTTTTCCAGAAGCTGCGGGTTATTATTCCGCTTCGAGTTTCAAGGCTCTCTCAGCCGTTATCGGCAGCAAAGCTGCCGATAACGGCGTGAGGTTCTTCATAAATTGCCCGCGGGCAGACTGCCCGCGAATCTGCCGCATCGAATCTGTGCGGACCTTTTACAGTCCATTCACTAAAAATAAGCTGCATGAAAATGACGATTTCTTCCCCTGCCAAAGCCGGGGAAGAAATCAACAGCTTTTTACAGTGGCATTATGGCAGAAGAAAGGCCCGCCGATGGAAACAAAAACAGGGGGAAAGAATCATGCAAAAAGGAAATTTACTGTACGAGGGAAAAGCAAAGAAAGTTTACGCTACCGAGGATCCTGCTTGCTACATTGTAGATTATAAGGACGATGCCACCGCATTCAATGGCCTGAAAAAGGGAACCATTGTGGGCAAGGGCGTTGTCAATAACCGTATGTCCAATTTCATGTTCCAAATGCTGGAGAAAGACGGCATCCCCACTCACTTTGTCAAAGAGCTGAGCGACCGCGAAACACTGGTCAAAAAGGTAGAGATTGTTCCGCTTGAGGTGATCGTCCGCAATAAGGCGGCCGGCAGTCTGGCGAAGCGCCTTGGCTTGGAGGAAGGCACCCCCATGCGCACTCCGGTGTTGGAATTCTGTTATAAGAACGACGAGCTCGGCGACCCGATGGTGAACGAATACCACATTCTTGCCGCTGATTTCGCAACGAAGGAAGAGATCGATGTCATCAGCAAGATGGCGCTGCGCATCAATGAGCTGATGTGCGAATTCTTCCGTTCGGTGAATATTGAGCTGATCGATTTCAAGCTTGAGTTCGGCCGCTGCGACGGCAAGATCATTCTGGCTGACGAGATTTCCCCCGATACCTGCCGCTTTTGGGATATCCACACCCATGAAAAGCTCGACAAAGACCGTTTTCGCCGCGACCTTGGCGGTGTGGAAGAGGCTTATGCCGAAGTGATGAAGCGCATTGGCCTGTAATGGCTTTCAATACTTGTGTCAAGACGATGAGGAGTTGAATTCGTTGACGGATTTTGAAGAGTCCTCCTGGAAGCCTCGCGAGGAATGCGGGGTATTCGGGATTTACAGCAAAGAGGGAAAAGAAATTCCGCCGGCTTACGCGTGCTATAACGGCCTTCTGGCGCTGCAGCACCGGGGGCAGGAGAGCTGCGGCATCGCGGTGAATGACCGCGGGGTGATTTCTTATTCCAAAGACATGGGCTTGGTGTCCGAAGTGTTCAGCGACTCGATTCTGAATCGTCTGAACGGGCAAATCGCCCTTTCTCACGTGCGGTACTCCACCTCGGGCGACAGTGTGCGTGAAAACGCCCAGCCGCTCGTCATGCGCTATATCAAGGGAACGCTGGCGATCGCCCATAACGGCAACCTGACCAACGCCCACGAGCTGCGCCGTGAACTGGAGCGAAACGGCTGTATTTTTCAAACCACGATCGATTCCGAGGTAATCGCCTACATGATTGCCCGGGAGCGGATCGGCGCGGCCTCCATTGAGGAGGCCGTGTTCCGCGCCATGCAGAAGATCGAGGGTTCGTTCTCTCTTCTGGTCATGAGCCCCCAGAAGCTGATCGCGGTGCGCGACCCCAACGGGTTCCGTCCGCTTTGCATGGGCAAGATTGGCGAGGATATCGTCTTTGCGTCCGAAAGCTGCGCTCTCGATGCGGCGGGCGCGCAATTTGTGCGCGACGTGGAGCCGGGCGAGCTGATCGCCGCGGGCCCCAGCGGGCTGAAATACCTGTACAATAAGGTTCCGGCCCAGCGCTCGCTGTGCGTGTTCGAGTATATTTACTTTGCCCGTACCGACAGCAAAATCGACGGGCTCGGCGTGTACGAGTCCCGCAAAGAGGCGGGCCGCCTGCTGGCGCGCCAAAGCCCCGTGGAGGCCGACGTGGTCATCGGCGTGCCGGAATCCGGCATTGACGCCGCCATTGGGTACAGCGAGGAATCCGGCATCCCGTACCAGAAGGGAATTGTCAAGAACTCCTACATCGGCCGCACCTTCATCAAGCCCACGCAGTCTGAGCGCGAGCGCAGCGTGCGCATCAAGCTCAACGCGCTGGAGAGCGAGGTGCGCGGCAAGCGTGTTGTTCTGCTCGATGATTCCATTGTGCGCGGCACGACCAGCGGACGCATTGTATCGATGCTGAAAGATGCCGGCGCGAAAGAGGTTCATCTGCGCATCAGCTCGCCGCCGTTTCTGTGGCCCTGCTACTACGGCACAGACATTCCCACCAAGGATGAGCTAATTGCCGTTCAGCACACCGTGGAAGAGATCGCCGAGATGAATTTTGCAGATTCTCTGGCGTTCTTATCGCTGGACAGCCTGCCCGGTATGCTGAAGGGCAAGTGTTCCGGCTACTGTGACGCGTGCTTCTCCGGTAATTACCCGACTGAAATCCCGCAGGAAATGATTGAGCACAGGCCGCAAAACTACTGTATGCCGATTCAGCGCCTGTAATATGATCCATTTGCTTTCAAAGTGACTTTACGGGAAGCGGCAATTTCTTCTTCCGCTGCAAGCGGGAAAAATCAATGACCTTTGAAAGTGAAATGATTTGAAAAGATTCCCCGAAATACGCTTGGAGGTTGCAGCATTGAAAAATACGTACGAATCCCCTCTTTCGGCGCGGTACGCCAGCGCCGAAATGAAGTTTTTATTTTCGCCGGACAAAAAGTTCCGTACCTGGCGCCGCCTTTGGATCGCCCTGGCGGAGTCGGAAATGGAGCTGGGCCTGCCCATTACGCAGGAGCAGATCGATGAAATGCGCCGTTTTGCCGACGACATCAATTACGATGTCGCCGGGGAGCGCGAGAAGATCGTGCGCCACGACGTGATGGCCCATGTGTATGCCTATGGCGAGCAGTGCCCGAAGGCGCGCCCGATCATTCATCTGGGGGCAACCTCCTGCTATGTAGGGGACAATACCGATATTATCGTCATGACGGAAGCTCTGCGCCTGCTGCGCGACAAGCTTGTCGGCGTCATCCGCATTCTGTCGCATTTCGCGGTGGAGTACAAAGACCTGCCGACTCTGGCGTTTACGCATTATCAGCCCGCGCAGCCCACCACTGTCGGCAAGCGCGCCACGCTCTGGATTCAGGATCTTCTGATGGACCTTGAGGACGTTGAATACCAGCTCGGCAAGGCAAAGCTGCTCGGCTCGAAGGGGACGACCGGCACGCAGGCCAGCTTTTTGGAGCTGTTTGACGGCGATTATGAGCGCGTAAAGGCGCTCGACCGCAAGATCGCGGAGAAGATGGGGTATTCCTCCTGCTTTGCCGTTTCCGGCCAGACGTATTCCAGAAAGCTCGACAGCCAGATTCTGTCTATTCTGAGCGGGATCGCGCAGAGCGCGACCAAGTTCTCGAACGACATCCGCCTTCTGCAGCATATGAAGGAGATCGAGGAGCCCTTTGAGAAGGGGCAGATTGGTTCCTCTGCCATGGCGTACAAGCGCAACCCGATGCGCAGCGAGCGCATTGCGTCTCTGGCGCGTTATGTGATCGTCGACAGCCTGAACCCCGCCATCACAACCGCCACCCAGTGGTTCGAGCGCACGCTCGACGATTCCGCGAACAAGCGCCTGAGTGTTCCTGAAGCGTTTCTGGCGGTCGACGGCATCCTTGATCTGTACAGCAACGTGGCCGACGGCCTTGTGGTGTACCCCAAGGTGATTGAGCAGCACCTGCTGCGCGAGCTGCCCTTTATGGCCACCGAGAACATCATGATGGACGCGGTCAAGCGCGGGGCGGACCGCCAGCAGCTTCACGAGCAAATTCGCGTGCATTCCATGGAAGCGGCCAAGGTCATCAAGGAGCAGGGCGGCGAAAACGACCTGCTGGACCGCATCGCGGCGGACCCGGTGTTCGGCGTCACGCGCGAGGAGCTGTCCGACCTGGTAGACCCGTCGCAGTATACGGGCTGTGCTGCGGTACAAACCCAGGAATTTGTGAGCGGAGTGGTAAATTCCGTTTTAAAGGAATATGATTCCATAGAAATTAAAAAAGCGGAAATTAATTTGTAAACAAAACGTAAAATCCGCGGGCATTCCAAAGAAAATCGTAGGCTTTTGGGGTGTTTTGTGGTATGATAATCACGAGCGTTTTGATGTGCAATTTTAAAAAATGCCGTAATGGCGCTTTGCGCCTGTGGTATAAGAATACAAATTGATCCGCCGCCAAATGAAAAGCCGCGGGCGGTGGAAAAAATTGGCTGGTGCGGCACCGGCGGAGAGTGAGCAGTACTAATGGTAAAAGCGATAGTAGGCGCCAATTGGGGCGATGAAGGAAAAGGGAAAATTACCGACGTCATGGCGGCGCAGTCCGACATCGTGATCCGGTACCAAGGCGGCAGCAATGCGGGCCATACCATTATCAACGAATATGGCAAGTTCGCGCTGCACCAACTCCCCTCGGGCGTATTTTACGATCACACGACCAACATCATCGGCAATGGCGTTGCTCTGAGTGTGGAAAACCTCATCAAGGAGATGGATTCCCTGCGGCAGCGCGGAGTTCCGGAGCCGAAGCTGATGGTTTCTGACCGTGTGCAGATCGTGATGCCTTACCATGTTGAAATGGATGCGATGGAGGAAGCGCGTTTGTCCTCCAAGTCCTTTGGTTCCACCAAATCCGGCATCGCGCCGTTTTATTCGGATAAATACGCGAAGATCGGCTTCCAGGTCAGCGAGCTGTATGACGACGAGGCTCAGCTCAAAGAGAAGATTCAGCAGGTTCTGGATGTGAAAAACTCGCTGTACCAGCACCTGTACCACAAAGAGCCGCTGACGGTGGACGCCGTTTACGAAAAGCTGATGGAATACCGTCAGATGATCGAGCCCTATGTGGCAGACACCTTCACGTTCCTGCATCAGGCGGTCAAGGAGGGCAAAACCATTTTGCTCGAAGGCCAGCTTGGCGCACTGAAGGACCCGGATTTCGGCATTTACCCCATGGTGACTTCTTCCTCCACACTGGCCGGTTACGGCGCTGTCGGCGCCGGTGTTCCGCCGTATGAGATCAAAGAGATCATCGCCGTGGTAAAGGCGTATTCCAGTGCCGTGGGCGCGGGCGAGTTTGTCAGCGAAATCTTCGGCGAAGAAGCCGATGAGCTGCGCCGCCGCGGCGGCGACGGCGGCGAGTACGGCGCCACAACGGGCCGTCCCCGCAGAATGGGCTGGCTTGATCTCGTGGCCTCCCGTTACGGCTGCGCGGTGCAGGGCGCTACCAGCGTGGCGCTGACCGTGATCGACGTGCTCGGCTATCTCAAAGAGATTCCCGTTTGCGTGGCGTATGAGCTCGACGGCAAGCAGATCGATTATTTCCCGCCGGCCTCTCAGCTGCGGCGGTGCAAGCCGGTGCTGAAGACGATGCCCGGCTGGTGCTGCGATCTGCGCGGCATCACCCGCTACGAAGATCTTCCCGAAAACGCGCGCCGCTACATTGAGTTTGCGGAGGAGCAGATCGGTGTTCCGGTGAAAATCGTGTCGAACGGACCTTCCCGCAGTGATATTATCTATCGGTAATCGACAATCATATTCTGCTAGGGAAATTACGCAAAAAAGCGTCAACTTGAAAAAACGGTTGGCGCTTCTTCCTATTTTTAATTCCTTTATGGCGCATTCATCTAAAAGTGATTTTGCGTGAAAACGGCAGTTTCTTCCTCCGCCAAAGGCGGAGGAAGAAATCAACAGCCTTTTGAAATTGTATTCATACTATGACAGGGAAAGAAAGGTGGCATTTATCATGTGTGGAATCGTTGGTTACATCGGCGGTGATCAGGCGGCGCCCATTTTGTTAAACGGTTTGGAAAAGCTGGAATACCGCGGGTATGATTCCGCAGGAATGGCAGTATATACAGGGGATGCGCTGCGCGTTGTGAAAAGCAAGGGACGTTTGCAGGTGCTCAGTGATCTGGTGGACGGCGGAAAATCGCTGCAGGGAACGGTTGGCATTGGCCATACCCGCTGGGCGACCCACGGCAAGCCCTCAGATATCAATTCCCATCCGCAGGTGAGCAATTCCGGAAAATTCGCGGTGGTGCATAACGGCATCATCGAAAATTATCAGGAAATCAAAGAGAAGCTCCTCAAAAAGGGCGTCAGCTTCGTATCGGAAACAGATACCGAGGTTGTGGCTCAGCTACTGGAATATTATTACGACGGCGACATTCTAGATGCATTCATTCGCGTGATTTCGCGCCTGCAGGGCTCTTACGCGCTTGGCATGTTGTGTGTGGATGACCCCGATAAGCTGTATGCGGTTCGCAAAGACAGCCCGCTGGTGGTTGGCCTTGGTGAGCACGAGAATTATGTTGCCTCCGACATTCCTTCCATCCTCAACCGCACCCGCGATTTTTATCGCTTGAAGGACAACGAGATTGTTCAGCTGACCCGCGACAGCGTGCAGATTTGCAATTTGGAAAAAGAACCCATTGAAAAAGAACTGGTTCATATTGACTGGGATCTTTCTGTTGCGGAAAAAGGCGGCTATGAGCATTTTATGTTCAAGGAAATCATGGAGCAGCCGAAAGCGCTGCGCGACACGATTTCTCCCCGCATCAAGGATGGCCGCATCGTGCTCGACAACGTGACTCTCACGGCGGAGCAGCTCCAGAAGTTCAACCGCATCAGCATCGTGGCCTGCGGTTCTGCGTACCATGTGGGTGTGGTCGCGAAATATGTGATCGAAAAGCTGACCCGCATCCCTGTGGAAGTGGATGTTGCCTCCGAATTCCGTTACCGCCACCCGATTCTCGACAACAACTCCCTGGTGATAGTCATCAGCCAGTCCGGCGAAACAGCGGATACGCTGGCGGCTCTCCGCGAGGCCAAACGCCTTGGCGCACGCGTCATTTCGATCGTGAACGTGGTGGGCAGCTCCATTGCCAACGATTCCGACGATGTTCTGTATACCTGGGCAGGCCCCGAAATCGCGGTAGCGACGACAAAGGCATACAGCACGCAGCTGGCGGTTGTCTATCTGCTGGCGATTTATATGGCGGATCTGCTTGGCCGCCTGACGCCGGAAGAGTACACAGACTACGTCAAAGAGCTGCAGGAGCTGCCGGATAAGGTGGAGAAAACGTTAGAAAACAAAGAGGATATTCAGTATTTTGCGTCGAAGCATTTCAGCGCGAAGGATATTTTCTTCATCGGCCGCAATCTGGATTACGCCATTTCTCTGGAAGGCTCTTTGAAGCTGAAGGAAATTTCTTATATCCATTCCGAAGCTTACGCCGCCGGCGAGCTGAAGCATGGAACGATCTCTCTGATGGAGGAGGGAACGCTGGTTGTGGCGATCGCCACTCATCAGCAGCTGCTCGAGAAAATGATGAGCAACGTGATCGAGGTGAGAAGCCGCGGCGCGCTGGTGCTGGGCCTGACCACCGAAGACAACGCGCAGGAGATCGGCAAGGACATGGATTTTCTGTTCTCGGTGCCGACGGCCTGCGAGATCATGCGGCCGTCTCTCGCGGTGATCCCGCTGCAGCTGTTCGCGTACTATGTGGCGTCCATGAAGGGCTGCGATATTGATAAGCCGCGCAATCTGGCGAAATCCGTGACTGTGGAATAACTGAGGAATAGGGGAGTTTTATGACGATTCATAACGAGGCTGTTTTAATTTTGGATTTCGGCGGACAGTACAGTCAGCTGATCGCGCGCCGTGTGCGCGACCTGAATGTGTACTGCGAAATCAAATCGTACAAGACGCCGATTGAGGAGATTCAGAAGGCAGGCTATAAGGGAATTATTTTTACCGGCGGCCCCAATAGTGCCTATGCTCCCGGAGCACCCGGCTGTGAAAAAGAAATTTTCGAGCTCGGGATTCCGATTTTGGGAATTTGCTACGGCGCACAGCTGATGGCTTATAAGCTGGGTGGCAAGGTAGAGCCTTCTAATGTGAAAGAGTACGGAAAAACACCGGTGGAGTTTGATCTTTCCTCCGAGCTGTTTCACGGTGTGGAGCAAACCAGTGTCTGTTGGATGAGCCATACCGACAAAATCGTTGCACTGCCCGAAGGGTTCACGGCGCGCGCTCACAGCCGTGCCTGCCCTGTGGCGGCAATGGACAACGCGGAGGAGCGTCTGTACGGCGTGCAGTTTCATCCCGAGGTGGAGCATACCGTGCAGGGCAATGAGTACCTGAGAAACTTTTTGTACCGTGTCTGCGGCTGCTCCGGCGACTGGAGGATGGACGCCTTTGCGGCGGAAACCATCCGCCAGATTAAGGAGCGCGTCGGCGATAAGAAGGTGCTTTGCGCGCTCTCCGGCGGCGTGGATTCCTCCGTGGCCGCGGTGCTGGTGCACAAGGCCATCGGCAAGAATCTGACCTGCATCTTTGTCGATCACGGTCTGCTGCGCAAGGACGAGGGCGATCAGGTGGAGCAGGTGTTCCGCGAGCAGTTCGACATGAACCTGATCCGCGTCAACGCGCAGGAGCGTTTCCTGTCGCGCTTGGCTGGGGTATCTGAGCCGGAGGCGAAGCGCAAGATCATCGGCGAAGAGTTCATCCGTGTTTTTGAGGAAGAAGCCAAGAAACTCGGCCATATGGATTATCTGTGCCAGGGTACGATTTACCCGGACGTGGTCGAAAGCGGTGTGGGCGAAGCGGCGGTCATCAAGAGTCACCATAATGTGGGCGGCCTGCCGGAGGATATCGGCTTTACCGGTCTTGTTGAGCCCCTGCGCGACCTGTTTAAGGACGAGGTTCGCCGTGTTGGTCTGGAGCTGGACATCCCCGAGTTCCTTGTATTCCGCCAGCCGTTCCCGGGCCCGGGCCTTGCGATCCGTGTGCTGGGCGACATCACGAAGGACAAGCTGGACCTTCTGCGCGACGCTGACGCGATCTTCCGTGAGGAAATTGCCGCTGCCGGCCTCGACAGACAGATCAATCAGTACTTTGCAGTGCTCACCGGCATTCAGAGCGTCGGCGTCATGGGCGACGGCCGCACCTACGATTTTACCGTTGCGCTGCGCGGCGTGACTACCACCGACTTTATGACGGCAGACTGGGCCAGAATCCCATACGATGTTCTGGCGAAGGTTTCGAACCGTATCATCAACGAGGTGAGCGGCGTCAACCGCATCGTGTACGATATCACCAGCAAGCCCCCGGCCACAATTGAGTGGGAATAAAAAGGAAATCCGGTTTAAAAAGCTGCACCACAACTGTTGTGGTGCAGCTTTTTGTTTATGCCGCGAGCAGGCGGAAAACCGCTTCGTAGATTTTACGCGCAATATACGGATTGTTCATGGTGTACAGGTGAATGCCGTCCACGCCTTGTGCGAGCAGATCCACAATCTGGTTGATCGCGTAGGCGATCCCGGCGTCCCGCATGGCGATTGGGTCATGCTCATAGCGTTCCATCATCTTTACGAATTTTTTCGGCAGTTGAACGCCGCACAAAGATACCATTCGCTCAATCTGCTTTTTGTTCACAACGGGCATGATCCCGGCTTCGATCGGAACATTGATCCCCGCGAGCGCGGTGCGTTCACGGAATGCATAGAAATAATCGTTGTCCAGAAAAAGCTGCGTGATCAAATGATCGGTGCCCGCGTCTACCTTGCGCTTCAAATAATGGATATCCTCCAGCGTGCTTTTGCTCTCTACATGCCCTTCGGGGTAGCAGGCGCCGATAATATTAAAATCCGCGTGTTCCTTGATAAAGGCGATCAGATCATCCGCGTGGGAAAAATCCGTGCAGGGCGGATGCTCCGGGCTGATGTCGCCCCGGAGGGCCAGAATATTCTCGATTCCCTGTTCTTTCAGGCGATTCAGCAGAAGCAAGAGCTCTTCTTTTGAAAAATTGATGCACGGCAGGTGGGCGACGCTTTCGACAGCATAATTCGTCTTGATGAAAGAAGCGATCTCAAGTGTTTTGCTGTTGTTAGCGCTTCCGCCCGCGCCGTAGGTGACGCTGATAAAGTCCGGGTGCAGCCATTTCAGCTCTTCCAGCGTATTGAATATCGTATCTTCGGAAGAGGTGCGTTTTGGGGGGAACACCTCCAAAGACAGCACCTGCTTCTTTTTAAATAAATCAGCTGTTCTCATCGCGTACTTCCTTTGCTGCCTGAACCAGATGCTCAAGACTCGGTATGGTTTCGGTATTGCTTCTTGTTTTCAGCCCGCAGTCGGGATTCACCCATAGCTTCTCTTTGGGGATGCTGCCAAGCATTTTATAGAGCGCGGCCTTGATTTCTTCCACAGACGGAACTCTCGGCGAATGGATGTCATATACGCCGGGGCCAACCTCCGTGCGAAAGCCGTTTTCTTTGAGGACGTTCAGAATGGTCAGATCAGAACGCGAGGCCTCAAAGGTGATCGCGTCGGCGTCCATGGCGTCAATGTCCCGAATGATGTCCGCAAATTCGCTGTAGCACATATGCGTGTGGATTTGAGTTTCCGGTTTTACGCCGCTGTGAACAAGCCGGAATGCGGGGATCGCCCAGTCGAGATAATCCGCCCGCCAGTCAGATTTCCGCAAGGGCAGTTTCTCGCGCAGCGCCGCTTCGTCTACCTGAATCACACGGATGTGGTTCGCTTCCAGATCGAGCACCTCTTCGCGGATCGCGAGGCCGATCTGATAGGCGCATTCCTTGAGTGAGATATCCTCGCGCGGGAACGACCAGTTCAAAATGGTTACGGGGCCTGTCAGCATGCCCTTCATCGGCTTTGCGGTCAGTGACTGAGCATAGACCGACCATTCCACCGTGATCGGCTTTCCGCGGGAAACATCCCCCCAGATGATCGGCGGCTTGACGCACCGTGTGCCGTAAGATTGTACCCAAGCCTTTTCCGTAAAGAGAAAGCCGTCCAGGCATTCGCCGAAATACTCAACCATATCGTTGCGCTCAAATTCGCCGTGAACCAGAACATCCAGCCCGATTTTCTCCTGCAGGGCGACGCATTCGGCGATTTTCTCCCGGTTGAAGGTCCGGTACTGCTCCAGCGAAATTTTACCGCTTTTCAGGTTGGTTCGGTTGGCCTTTACTTCCGCCGTCTGCGGAAAAGAGCCAATGGTGGTCGTCGGGAGCAGCGGGAGTCCAAATTCTTTTTTTTGGATTTTTTCACGCTCGTAAAAAGAAGGCTCTCTGATAAAATCCTGTTCGGACAGTGCGTGAACTTTATTCTGAACGGTCGGGTTGGCGGCCGTCCTGTCCCCAGCAAACAGGCTTTTGTTTTCCAGGTATTCGGCGTGGGTTTCGGGAGCCTTATCGGAAAGGATCGCTTTCAGCCCGCGCAGTTCGGCCAGCTTTTCTTCCGCAAATGCAAAGTAATTTCGATGCTCTTCCGACAGCTTCGTTTCATTCCGCAGCGTATAGGGAACATGCAGCAAAGAGCAGGAGGTGGACAGCACGATTTCCCCGCAGTGTTTTTGCAGTTTGCCGATGATCTCGTACGTTTGCGCATAGTTGTTTTTCCAGATGTTCTTGCCGTTGACAATGCCGGCAAAGAGGATTTTGTCTTTCGGGAACCCGTTTGTCTCCACCAGCTCCAAAGACTTTTTTCCTTCGATCAAATCCAGACCGATTCCGTCAAATGCAAGAGAGGCAGCGTCATTGTAGCAGTCTCTGATATCGCCGAAGTAAGTCTGCAGAAGTACCTTGACTTGGCCTTTGGCGGAGAGAATCCTGCGGTACAGTGCGAGAAACAACTCCCGATCCTCGGCGGACAGATCCGTCACCAGATACGGCTCGTCAAATTGTACCCAGGCGGTTCCAAGTGAGTTGAAACGGTTCAGTATTTTGCCGTAAGCGCCCGCAATGCTGTCAAGGTAATCCTCGGGCTTCTTTGTGCCTGTGCAGCGCGCGAGTTTCAGGAAAGTGAACGCCCCGATGATGGCGGGCTTCGTTTCTACACCTGCCTTTTTGGCCTCGGCATACTCGTCGAACGGTTTTGTTCCGGCGAGCTTGATCTCGGTATCCTCGTCTATCTCCGGAACCAGATAATGATAGTTCGTATTGAACCATTTTTTCATCGCGAGCGCTTTCACGTCCCCGTTTTTTCCCTGGTAGCCTCTGGCCATTGCGAAATACTCGTCGAGGGGCGAAAGCCCCAGGGCACGGTAGCGCTCGGGAACGGCATTCAGGAGCACGGCCGTATCCAGCATCGTGTCATAAAACGAAAAGTCATTGCTGGAAATATAGTCTATCGCGTTTTCGGATTGCTTTTGCCAATGTGCTTTGCGCAGCTCTGCCGCTGCCGCAAATAAATCTTCTGCCGCTATTGCCTGCTTAAAGTATTTTTCGGTTGCAAATTTGAGTTCCCTTAAAGTTCCGACCCTGGGGTAACCAATAACCGATGTTTTCATATATGATTACACGCCTTTCTTTTGTGTTGTTATTATAGTACCATCAAAAAGCGTGCATAGGGTAACTCATTTAATTTATTTGTAGATATAGGGTAATCCTATAGGTAAGATTTATGGGCGGCCAAAAGCGAGGTCGATTCTGCCTTTCGTCCGTCTTCTCAATTCTATTCCCTCTGTAAGAAACAGAAAAAGCAGAGAGTGCTTTTTAGAAATCCTTTGTGCATCCCGCAAAATATTTTCTTTCTGTTGACAGATGCAGTCTGAGTCTTTTATAATAAAATCACAATTGAACAGGCTTTTATGACTGACGGGTAATGTGGAGATGACACCACAGGGGAATAAAAGCTGTATCTTCAGCCGACCGTCTGGGCAGCATTTTGGTTTTTACCAAATGCCGCCCTTTTTTGTTTTGAAAATGGCGGGGGAAAAGCCGGGATGCCTTGAAACAAAAGGAGAGCTTATGAAGAAACAGGCATGGCAGGGGTTTCACGGCGGAAACTGGGAAAGGGAGATCGATGTCCGGAACTTTATTCAAACGAACTATACGCCTTATGAGGGCGGAGCGGAATTCCTGGCCCCGGCCACAGACCGCACAAACGCACTGATGAAAAAGCTGGATCACCTGCTGGAGATGGAGCGGGAATTCGGCGGCGTTCTCGACATCGATACGCGAACCGTTACCTCGCTCACCAGCTACAAGCCCGGCTATCTGGACAAGGAGCAGGAGATCATCGTGGGTCTGCAAACCGACCGCCCGCTGCGGCGGGGCGTCAATCCCTTCGGCGGCCTGAACATGACGCGCAAGGCGTGCGAGGCCTACGGGTACCAGCTTTCTCCGGAGGTGGAAAAGGAATTTCAGTACAGAACCACTCATAACGAGGGCGTTTTTCGCGCCTACACCGATGAGATTCGCGCGGCTCGGCACTGCGGCATCATCACCGGTCTGCCGGACGCATACGGAAGAGGGCGCATCATCGGTGACTACCGCAGAGTCGCGCTCTACGGTGTCGATCGGCTCATCGAGGAGAAGAAAAAGGACAAGGCCAAAATCGGCGAGGGTGTGATGGACGCCGACCATATCCGCCAGCTGGAGGAGCTGTACCAGCAGATCACGTTCCTGGGGTACTTAAAAGACATGGCGGCCCTGTACGGCTTCGATCTTTCAAAGCCAGCCGAAAACGCCAGAGAAGCGGTTCAGTGGCTGTATTTCGGTTATCTCGGCTCTATCAAAGAGCAGAATGGTGCGGCGATGAGCCTTGGGCGCGTCAGCACGTTTCTCGATATTTATTTTGAACGCGACCTCGCAAATGGCCTTCTCACGGAACAGCAGGTGCAGGAAATCTTTGATGATTTTGTAATGAAGCTGCGCATGGCGCGCCATCTGCGTACCCCGGATTACAACGAGCTGTTTGCGGGCGACCCGATGTGGATCACGGAGTCGGTCGGCGGCATGGGGGAGGACGGCCGCACGCTGGTGACCAAAAGCTCGTTCCGCATCCTCCACACGCTGTATAATCTCGGCTCGTCGGCCGAACCGAACCTGACCGTTTTATGGTCCGACCGTCTGCCGGAGGAGTTCAAGCGCTTTGCCGCAAAGGTTTCCTGCGAAACAGATGCCATCCAGTATGAAAACGATGATATTATGCGCCCGAAGTTCGGCGACGACTACGGCATTGCCTGCTGTGTATCGGCAATGCGGCTGGGGAAGGACATGCAGTTCTTCGGCGCGCGGGCAAATCTGGCAAAGCTGCTGCTCATGAGTTTAAATGGTGGCCGCGACGAGAAGAGCGGGAATCAAATCGCACCGGCCAAAGCTCCGTATGAAGGGGAATACCTTGATTACGAAACGGTTGTGCAGAGCATGGCCTTTTACCGCGACTGGCTGGCGAAAACCTACGTCAGCGCGATGAATATCATCCATTACATGCACGACAAATACGCCTATGAAAAAACGCAGATGGCATTGCACGACACCGATGTACACCGCTTTATGGCGTTCGGGATCGCCGGGCTCTCTGTTCTGACGGATTCGCTTTCCGCCATCAAGCACGCGAAGGTCAGGTGTATCCGCGACGAGAGCGGGCTGATCAGGGAGTTTGAAACCGTTGGGGAGTACCCGGCCTACGGCAATGATGACGACCGCGTCGATTCCATCGCGCAGGAACAGGTGCAGCTGTTCTTTGAGGCGCTTCAGAAGAACCCTACCTACCGAAATGCCGAGCACACGCTTTCGATTCTGACCATTACCTCCAACGTGGTATACGGCAAAAAGACCGGGGCAACGCCGGACGGGCGAAAAGCCGGCGAGCCCTTTGCCCCCGGCGCGAACCCCATGCACAACCGTGAAAAAAACGGCGCGCTTGCTTCCCTGAACTCGGTCGCAAAGCTTTCTTACGACATCTGCAAGGATGGAATTTCCAACACGTTTTCGATCATCCCGCAGGCGCTGGGTCACAGCGATGAGGAGCGCCACGGGAATCTGGTCGCGATCCTGAACGGCTACTTCCTGCAAAAGGCGCACCATATCAATGTCAATGTATTAAACCGCGAAACATTGATGGATGCCTATGAGCACCCGGAGCAATACCCCAACCTGACCATCCGCGTTTCCGGCTATGCCGTGAATTTCCACAAGCTTTCCCGGGAGCAGCAGCGCGAAGTGATTTCTCGTACCTTTCACGAGGCGATGTAATGACGGGGCGGATTCATTCCTTTCAAAGTCTGGGCGCGGTAGATGGCCCCGGCCTCCGCTTTGTGATCTTTTTGCAGGGGTGCACTCTTCGCTGTGCCTATTGCCATAATCCAGACACCTGGAGCCTGACCGGCGGCACGGAATACACGGTCGATGAAGTGGTGCAGAAGGTGCTGCGATACAAAACGTATTTGACAGCATCCGGCGGGGTGACTGTTTCGGGCGGGGAACCGCTGCTGCAGTGGGGATTTGTTGCAGAGCTGTTCCGCCGGCTGCACCGCGAGGGAATCCACACGGCACTGGATACCGCTGGAATCGGCGACCCGGAGGGAACCCGGGCTGTACTGCTCCACACCGATCTCGTTTTGTGCGACCTCAAATTCTCCAAAGATGCGGATTACCTTCGCTATGCCCGGGGAAATATGGATATGGTTCTGCGGTTTTTACAGCAGACGGAAGAGCTGGGAATCCCGCTATGGATTCGGCATGTTGTGGTTCCGGGCCTTACCGACGGAGAAGCGCATATTCTGAAAATAGTGGAGCTGGCCGCCCGATATCCAAATCTGGAGCGGCTTGAGCTGCTGCCGTTTCGCAAATACTGCATCAGCAAGTACGAGGCCATGAAGCTCGAATTCCCGCTTCGCGATTTTGAGGAATGCACCGATGCGAAAATACAGGAGCTGTATCAAAGCATCGAAACAGGCTTCCCCAACAGCATTGTCCCGTTGGCCTGCAGGTAAAAATTTCTGACCGGTTCTAAGTTGTTATACATGAAAAAATTGTGTGGAGAAGATCAAGTTTTTTGATTCCGAATGATATTTCCTTAAAACACAATGGGAAGAAGCCCCGAAAAGCGTTTAAATGCTTTTCGGGGCTTCTTTTTTACAGCAAAGGCTGCAGTTTGATGTAAATAGCGGCAATGACAATGAGGATGAAATCCATTGAGCTTTTCCGCGGCTAATCAGGATTTAATCTTATTTAGAATCTCAAACACATTTTTAGTGATAAAATAGTACAAGATATGTTTTTCAAGTGTATTTTTGTGTAAATTTGATTGACAACCGGTTGACATGTTTATCTGTTCTGAATTATAGTATGGTTGAATAACTTGCATGCAAGAGGAAGACAATGATAAAGGAGACTTGAGGTTCGTTATGGCAGGGATTAAAGATGTGGCTGAAAAGGCCGGCGTATCGGTAACAACGGTTTCCCGTGTGCTCAATAAACGCGGATACATATCGCTAGGAATGTACCAACGAGTGAATCAGGCCATCGAGGAGCTGAATTATTGTCCGAATCAGATTGCGCGAAATCTATATCTGCAAAGAACCTTTATGATCGGGCTGCTCATACCGGACATCAGCCGTCCCTTTTTTGCGCGTCTGGCCAAATATATCGAGATGGAGCTGAACAACCGGGGCTACAAAATGATGCTGTGCAATACGGTTGAAAAGGCAAACAAAGAACGGGAATGCCTGGCGATGCTGCGCCAGAACAAGGTAGACGGCATCATTATCGGGAGCCATGCGCTGGATACCGCCGAGTATCAGAAAGTGTCGCTTCCAATTGTATCGATCGACATGAAGCTCGGCAGTCAGATTCCGAATGTTACCTCCAATCATCGGATGGGCGGAGAGCTGGCTGCACGAAAGCTGATTGAAAATGGGTGTAAAAACGTGGTGCAGATTATGGGTGACCGCCGGGTAAAAATAAACTCGCAGGAGCGCCACAGAGTGTTTCAAAAGCTAATGGAGGAAAACGGTGTGAAATGCACGACCTTCGAATTAAAAAAGAAGGAGTTTTCACTCGAGGAATACGCCAAAGTGGAAGAAAAGATTTTTTCGGCCGCTTTGGATATTGACGGTGTTTTCGCCAAAGATTACATCGCAGCCAGAGTTTTGCATACGGCGTTGTCGCGTGGGATTCGCGTACCGCAGGAGCTGAAGATTGTTGGCTACGACGGAACAGAAATTGCGGAGCTTATTTACCCCAGGCTGACGACGGTGTGCCAGAACTACGCCGCAATTTCGCAGTCGATCGTGAACGCCCTGATCCGTCAGATCGAACAAAAAGAACGGACAAAAGAAGATATGGTTCACGATGTTATTTTATTGGAGGGCGGCACGACACTGACATAACGAAAAAACATAAGTCGTAATAACTGTAATCCATGTAGTACGGAAAAGCATAGGGTAGATACAGATTTGCAAAAAGCGGGAACAGCCGGGCGCGGGGATTGGAAGAGGGATTGTTTGAGATGTTTTGAAATGACATTTTAAACGGCGGTAGATCATAAAGAGCATCGGCCACAGCGAAGGCTGTGGCCGATGCTCTTTATGATTGGAGGAATCAAAGAGAGATCCCTGCAAGCTGTTTCATGGCGGCAAGGTCAATCTCGCCGCTTTCGGGGTGAATGTGTTCCCGCAGCACGGCGATCTGCGGCTTGTTTCGCCGCAGCCATCGGAATACGCACTCCAGGTCAATGCTGCCCTGGCCGATATTGCGCCAGACCTTTTCGCCGTGTTCAAATACAATGTCCTTGATGTGGGCAACCGCGATTTTCTCGCCCAACAGCCGGAAAAAGTCGTCATAGACTTCCGTTTGCCGTTCTGCGGTGTGCTCCAGAATCAAATTGACAGGGTCAAGAATCACTTTCAGGTAATCGGAGCCGACTTCATCGAGCAGCAGGCGGGTCAGCCCGGCAGTATTCAGCGTATGGTCGGCCACGGGCTCGATCGCCACCTGAACGCCCAGGCGTTCTGCGTGCTCTACCATCCTCAGCACGCTGTCCTTCAGGTTCCGGTAGCGCTCCGGGCGCAGAGCCTCTTCGGTAAAGGGATCAAGGCGGGTGGTTTCTGTCCCCACGAAGGGCACACCGAGCTCTTTCGCATACGAAAGAGCCAGCAGAAAGTTCTGTACCTGCTGCATTCTTGCCTTCCTGTCAGGAAGAGAGGGTTCGATATAGCACCCCAGAATGCTGATCTCTACCTGATTGCGCGCAAAGCTGGTTTGAATGGCTGTCAGATCTGCTGGAGTGATGTCCCCCCAGCTATGGATACCAAGAATGGCTTTGGTGGGAGCGAGCTGTACCGCCTCAAACCCGGCTTTGTGAATGCAGGATGACAGGTCTTCGGGGGTCATCCGCCCGAAGTCATGCGCTCTGACACCGATTTTCATAGAGTTTCCCGTTCCTTTCTCAGCAGCTCCGCAAAAGCGAACAGAAACGGAGCTACCCCTTTGGCGTCGTTGCTCACTTTTGGTTCGGAGATGTAATAGGCAAAGCTGCCGTCGCGCACTTTATAATCCCCTTTGCCGGGGTATCCTCCAAGGCCCGCCACAAGGCAGATGTCCTTTAGCTCGTAACCGTCCTCGCTCTTTATAAACTTATGCCTGAGAACCCCATCAAAAATTCGTTTGCCGTCGTCAAAATAATAATCCGGCAGATATTCCAAGCGAACTGCTTTTAGGATAGCATAGGCAATAGCACAGGTGCCGCTGGTTTCCAGATAATTGCCCGAGCGGTTTCCGGCATCCGTCACCTGATAAAACAGACCGGTTTCTGGGTCTAAAAAGCACAGCAGGGAATCGATCAAAAGGCGGAGCTGTTCCTGAAGCGTCTGGTATTCATAAAAAAACATTTCATCCATCTGCTCGGCGGTGTCGACCAGCGCCATGGCATACCAGCCAAGCGAACGGGTCCAGAAGTTCGGGCTGCATCCGGTTTCGGGGTTTGCCCAAAAGCTTTTCTTGGATTCATCATAGCCGTGATATAAAAGGCCGCTCGAAGCGTCGCGCATCCGGCAGGCCACGGTTTCAAACTGGATGAAAACATCCCGGTAATTTCGGTTTTCATGGAATCGGCGCTCATAGGCCATGTAAAACGGCTGTACCATGTACAGGCCATCGAGCCAGACCTGATTCGGGTACATTTTTTTGTGCCAGAAGTTCCCTTCCGCCGTTCTCGGCTGACGTTGCAGCTGGGAATAGAGCTGATCGATGGCTCCGCGGTATTTTGCCTTGCCCGTCAGGTCAAACAGATCGAACAGCACTTTGCCCTCGTTGAGATTATCGCAGTTGTAATCCTCCGGATAATAGCCTAAAATCGTGCCTTGCTCATCGATCAGGGCGTCCACATACTGTTCCGCAAATTCCGCGTATCGGCTTTCGCCGGTAGCGCGGTACAGGTCCAGAATAGCCTTGAGCATACAGCCGTCGACGTAATTCCAGCCGGGCTCGCGGTTTTCTAACAAGACCTCCTGGTTCCACGCCGGGCGGGCAGGGGAGGAGCGCCGGAGAAGACCTTCGAAAAAATCCATTACATCAGGATATTCTATCATGCTTTCTCCTCCTGCTCCATTTTATCCACGTGGGTGCCTTCTATTTGATTGTTTTTGAAAGTCAGCTCCTGTACGTTTTTGGCGTAAACCCCCAGGTTGGGGATCAGAACGGGATCGTCCATTAGATCGGGGCATTCCAGCAGCCGCTGTTGCGCAAACCGGAACCGGCTGTTTTTCACTGTTACATTGCGGATGGGGCTTTCCGGCAGACCGTACAGAAAAACGGCACTCCCTGCGATTTCGTCGGCGCAGATGTCGGAGAGGGTGATGTTCTGCACGGCGGGCGTCTCCGCCCCCACCGGCAGGGCTTCTTTGCACTGAACCAAATCGCTATGGCCGTCCGGATCGCAGTGGTAAAACATATTGATCACAAAGCAGTGAGAAACCTGCTCCATTTTCACATGGGAAAAGCGAACGCCGTCCACCACGGAGGTACTCCCGCGCCCACGCCGTGTTTTGATGCGAAAGCCGCGGTCGGTACGGCGAAACAGGCAGTTTTGTACCAGAACATCCTGAACTCCGCACGAAATTTCAGACCCGATCACCACGCCGCCATGCCCCTCTTCCATCAGGCAGCGCCGCACGGTAATTTTTCTGCTGGGGCGCAGATGGCGGCGGCTCAGAAACAGCTTGCCGGATTTGATGGCGATGCAGTCGTCACCCACCTGAAAGCGGCAGCCGACGATCTCTACATTCTCGCAGCTTTCCGGGTTCAGGCCGTCCGTATTCGGGGAATCGGGGTCGCTTTGAATCGTCAGGCCGTAAAAGGCCAGATTACTGGAATACAGGGGATGGATGTTCCATGCGGCGCTGTTTTGGCTGGTGAGGCCGCAGACGGTAATGTCGCTGCAATTCACCAGAGATACATTCCGCGGGCGGTATGCCCGGTTCTTTTTCTTGGGCTCGTTCCACCAACCGCCCTCCATTCCGCTGCCGTTTAAGGTGCCGTCTCCATAAATACGCACCTGCTGAACATCCTTGCCGTATATCAAACTGCAAAAGCAATCGAGCGGGTTCCCCTCCCACGAGGCGTTGATCACAGCGTCGGTGTAATCGTAGCTTTTCTGGTAGCCTTTTACAATGGCCAGAGCATCCCGGTTCGGATTCTGGCGCAGAACGGCGCCCTCTTCCAGATACAGGTCTACGCCGCTCTTGAGAAAAAGATGCTCCACCAGATATTCTCCGCGCGGGAAGATCACCACGGAGTGCGGCGGAGCGGAATAAATCGCCGCATGGATGGCCGCCGTATCATTGCGGATGCCATCGCCTGCGGCGTTATAGTCTTTGATATGGATTGCGAACCCGCAGCGCTCGGTGCGGATCGTCGCAGCGGCGGATTCCCCCAGGCCGTGGATTTCCACCCGGTATTCCGTGTCGGGCGTAAGGCCGAACAGGCTGATCACCGGGTCGCTCCCGGTCAGAAGGGGTGTGCCGTTTACAAACAGGGTATAAGGCTGTGGAGTATAGAAGCAGCCGTCCTGCTCCAGCTCCAGCACAAAGCCGAAAGGGGTAATGGTGAGTATATTCAGCATTCAAAATACCTCTATTTTTTGTAACAGGCGGAAGATTTTCTTCTGCGTACCACCTGTGTTTCCGTGGCTGTCTCATGCCCGCCCGGGCTTCCCCACAGCATGGGGAGACAGATCAGGTAACAGCTCATCAGCTTACAGAAAATTTCCCGCTGTATTAAAATCGAAAGAGTGAGGGGGCGGTCCGCGTTGCTGGACTGAATCTCCAGCCCGAAGAACGCTTTTCCGGCTGTCTGATTCACATTCCAAAATGGAATCTGCACCGCGATCGCGAGCAGAACCGCTGTCAGCAGAGTTAATAAAGCCGAGAGCGCGGTGTTATGCAGCAATTGTTTCAGAACAGGGAGAATAGCAAGGAATGAAAACACCAGAGCGGCCAGACTGACGAGCCAGTCGATCACCTGTGCCAAAAACCGGATCAATCGCATTGTTGTTCCTCCTGTTCTGAATTTGCTGGTAAGAGTTTTTTGCGAGCTTCCCTGACGAAAGGGAAGGGGTAGACTTTGGCAGATAAAAAGCGGAAAACCGGGTATTTCTCCCTCGCCAAAGGCGGGGGAGAAAATCACCGTTTTAGACAGAGCTTTTTGATTATTCTTTTCCGCCGGAGTTGGCCACGCCGTCTACAAAGTAGCGGGAGCCGGCGAAGAAGATGGCGATCATGGGCAGCAGCGCCATAAAAGAAGCCGCGAACAGCTTGCCGTAAACGACCATGGTGTCGCCGTCGAGCTGCTGCTTGAGTATCATCGACATCACCATTTTATCCGGGGTGCGCAGGTAAATCAGCGGGCCCTGGAAGTCGTTCATGCCCCACATAAAGCAGAGCAGGCCGACGGTAATGATGATAGGCTTTAAAATCGGTATGATCACGTAAATCAGCGTTTGCAGGTCGTTGCAGCCGTCGATCACAGCCGCTTCGTCCAGCTCCCTCGGAATGGAGCGCATAAACTGAATCTCCATAAAAATGAAGAAAGAACAGGTGCCTGCCGCAAAAATGTCCTGCACATACAGGGCCGCGTAGGTGTTCAGCAGCCCGACATCCCGGAACAAAAGATACAGCGGGATGCGAAACGCAAGCTCGGGCATCAGCAGGGTTACGATGATCGCCGTGAATACAAACTTCTTCCCCGCGAATTTCTTTCTGGCCACCACATAAGCGGTGAGTGTGGAAGAAACAATGGTGAAGATCGTTTTGGGAATCAGGAACTTCATCGTGTTCCCAAAATAATACGGCAGAATGTGGTCGCTTTTGATCTGCCAGGCCGATTTGAAATTTTCCAGCGTTCCGCGCCCCTGGGGCGGCAGAATCGCCAGCGTGCCGAAAATATCGATGTTCTCCTTAAAGCTTGAGCCGATCATCCAGAGCAGGGGATAGATCAGAAAAACGCCGATCACGATCAGCAGGCCGTACCGGATGGCCGCGTTGAGGGAAAGATTGCCGACTCGATTCATGTTCCGTCCCCCTTAATCATTATAATAGACCCAATATTTCGAGGACGAGAATACCAGAGCCGTCAATGTGCCGATGATCAGAAGCAAAATCCACGTCAGGGCGCTGGCATAGCCATAATTTCCGTTCATAAAGGCCTGGTCGTAAATGTAGACGTTCAAAAAGTAGGTCGTGTAGTTCGGGCCGCCTTTCGTAATCAGATAGGCGGAATTGAACTCCTGAAACGCCTTGACCAGAACGTTTACCATGTTGAACAGCAGCATGGGGGTAATAATCGGAAGCGTGATGCGGAACAGCTGCTGCAGCTTCGTGGCTCCGTCCAGATTTGCCGCCTCGTACAAAGAGGCGGAAACATTTTGGAGCGCCGCCAGAAAGATCAGCATGGTGGAGCCGAACTGCCAGGTTTTCAGCAGGATCAGCGTAATGACCGCAAAGCTTTCCTCTTTCAGCCAGAAGACAGGCTCCGCGCCAAAGATTCCCAAAAGCATGTTGACCGGCCCGTTGACGTCGAAAAGCTGAATCCACAAAATCGAGACCGCTACATTCCCCCCTAAAATGGAGGGAATGTAATACGCGGTGCGAAACAGGTTTACGCCTTTGAGTTTGAAATTCAGAATATATGCCACAAAGAAAGAAGTGACGAGGACACAGGGAGTACCGATCAAAACATATTTCATTGTTGCTGCAATGGAAGACCGGAACACATCGTCGTTTGTAAAGATGTGTACGTAGTTGTCAAACCCAATGAATTCCGGGTCGCCAAGAATGGGGTATTCCATCAGCGAGTAAACAAACGAAATGAGGATGGGGTATATCTTGAATACAATAAACCCGATCACCCATGGAATCAGCATCAGATAGGGCGCGAAGTTCCTTTTGCTGCCGGCCCTCATTTGAAGAGTTTATCCAGCTCTTCCTGCTGCTTGGTGATATACTGCTTGGCAGCCTCGGCAGAGCTGAGCTTACCGGAACGATATGCTTCCAGAGCGGCATAGCGGGCGCCGCGCACGTTGGAATCTTCAAAGTAGGGGTCCAGAACGGTCTGGGGGTATTTGGCGAGCATATCGTAGCCTTCCTTCATGATGCCCTTGAGCAGACCGGCTTTTTCCTGCAGGTCGCGGGTAACGGTGTTGGAAGAAATGCCGATGCTGGTGCCAAGTGTACTGACGGCCTCTTCATCGGTGAAGAAGAAGTTGAGGAAATCCGCCGCTACTTCAGGGTTTTTGCTGTTCTTGGAAATTGCATAGCCAAGGTTCGGCTTTACATAGATGTTCGGAGTCTGGCCTGCGGTTTCTACCAGATAGGGAGCAATGCCGATTTCATCCTTCGCATCGCCGCCCTTGTAAGAGCCCAGATATTTATCCATCGAGTTGACCCACTCGTAGATGCTGCCGCCTCGGCCGCTGGTCCAGGTCGGGTCAGATTCGTTGGCGATTGCGTTCTGCTGCTGGAAGGTGGGCATGGCCCCGGATTTTGCGAATTCGTTGTATTGTTCCAGAACCGCGGCAACCTCTTCCTCTGTATACTGCACCTTGCCGTCTACCTGCATGACCTTGCCGGTCTTGTTGTAAAGCATCTGGGCAATAAACAGGTCGGGGCATTCCTTGCCGATGTTCAGCATAACATATTTGTTTTCCGCACCGGTTGCCGTATTGCTTTTACCAATCGTCTTGCCGGCGTCCATCAGTTCTTGATATGTAGTGGGGTATGTAAGCTTTGCCTGTTCAAACATCGGCTTGCTGTACAGCAGGGCGCGCCCTGTCATACCGTGCGGCACGGCCGCCAGCTCGCCGCCGACCGTCATGGCTTTCAGGTATTCGGCATCCCAGTTGTCCAAGTCCAGGTAATCCTTTACGCTGTTCAGGTCCAGAAATACATTTTTGCCCTTGCCGAAGGAATGCACCCAGTTGTAGTTGACCTGCATAATATCCGCTTCGGTTTTGCCGCCAAGCTGGGTCAGAATATTCTGCTGCCAGCCGTCCCACGCGCCATATTCCGCTTTGATCGTCACGTTGGGATGCTTTTTCTGATACAGTGCAATGACCTTCTGAATTGCCTCGTGCCGGTTGTCGGAGCCCCACCACGAGAAACGCAGCTCCACGGGATCGCTCGTGATTTGTCCGGCAGCGGCGCTGCTGGTTTCGCCGGCGCTTTCCGGCGCTTTGGATTGTGTGGAAGCACCCTGACATCCGCCAAGGAGAATAGAACTAGCCAGTGCACAGGACAGTACGCCCGATAAAATTTTCTGATTCAATGACAAACCCTCCTTATTTTATGAATGGCAGTTTCGTATCTTGAACAAGCCCCGGCCCCAAAGCTCCAGAGCCTGTCAAATCCGGGGAATTAAGGTTTTGACTGGTCGCTCGGAATAAAATACTCTTTGAATTCGCCGTTGATTTTCTGGGAAAGCACCTTCAGGTTCCCGTGAAGATGTTCGGGCATGTGCTTTCGCAGTGCCTCCAGGTCTTTTTCTTCCAGAAGCTTATAGATTTCAATATGCTCCTGGTACAGCTGCAGATATCGCGAGGTGGTCAGCGTATCCAGAATGCGGAAGCGGGTGTAATACACCTGGCAGTCCTGAATAATATCCCACATTTTCGTGCGGCCCGCTTTCTGAAAAAGAAGATAGTGAAACTGGCTGTCAATATCGTAGAAATTCTGGGGGTTGGGATTATCGTGCTCAATCATCATCAGCTGCTTCTGCAGGTTGGATTTCAGCTCGTGCATCAAATCATCGTAAGGCCCTTGTTCCAGAATGGTTTTCATGACGTCCACTTCAAGAACATAGCGCATGTAAATGATGTCTTTGATGTACTGCATATCCAGCAGCGTGACAAAGCTGCCCTTCTGGGGGAGGATTTCAATGTATTTCTCTCCCTTCAGACGTAAAAAGGCAGTCTTTACCGGGGTACGTGAAACATGGTAGCTGTTCGCAATCTCGTTTTCACTGATCATCTGGCCCGGTTTGAGCCTTAGGTTCAAAATGTCGTCTTTGAGCGCGTGATAAATGTCGTCACTGCTCATCGATTTCAAATAAGTGTTCAAGATTTCCCTCGTTTCTTGGTATTGACGGTCAATACTTGTATACTTGAATGCAAGATGACAACACCAGAAGTGATTTTTCGTTTGATTTCTGATATGACTATATACCCATGCGAATTGATTTGTCAATACTTTTTTATTTTTTTAAAAAATTTTATCTAATTTGTTGACAGGCTGATAACAAATCTCTACCGGAAACAATATTTCATGAAAACGGCATCTCTTTATTTCAGCAGAGAACATTATTAAATGTAAGGATTTTAATGGACAAATTGGATTGTTTTATTTGCATTAGCTTCACGTTTTTATAAAAATACACAAATAAAAGAGCTGGATTTATCCTTTTGCGCTCTTGACAGAAATCTTTGGGGTGGTATATGATGGTCGAAAGAGAGTGTTTCTGATTAACTTGTATTCAAGTATACAAGATTTTTCGACCGATTTCTGAAAAGAGTCCTGTCACTTCGTGCACTTTAAACCGACCTGATTTTAAGAAAGGGTTTTTCGGGGGGTTCTGCCCGCGTTTTTCCCCGCCGCAGACGGGGGAAAAACCGGTAACTTTAAAATGGCAGGACGATACCATTGGAATCTGCAAAATTACCCGGAGGAAGGGAGCTTTTTATGGATATTCGTTACTCGGCCAATCAAAGAGACGTCAGGAGGTATACAACGGATGAGCTGCGGTCGGAGTTCCTGATCGAGAACCTGTATGTGCCGGACGAAGTCGTTGCGGTATACAGTCATGTGGACCGTATGGTGACCTTGGGATGCATGCCCGTGCGGGAAACGCTGCCCATCGACAAGGGGATCGACGTTTGGGCCAGCTTTGGCACCGAATTCTTTCTGGAGAGAAGAGAAATCGGCATTTTCAATATTGGAGGAACGGGCGTGATCGAGGCCGACGGCCGGCGTTTTTCCATGGGCTGCAAGGACTGCCTGTATATTACCATGGGCACCCGCAGCGTTGCCTTTTCCAGCGAGGACGAAACGAACCCGGCAAAATTCTTTATGGTGAGCGCTCCGGCTCACTGTGCGTATGAAACAACGTTTATCGGGATCGCCGACGCCGCAAAGAAGCCGCTCGGCAGCCTGGAGACCGCCAACAAGAGAGTGATCAATCAGTTTATCCACCCGGATGTGCTGAAAACCTGCCAGCTTTCCATGGGCCTGACGATTCTGGAGCCGGGCAGCGTGTGGAATACCATGCCCGTACATACCCACGAGCGCCGCATGGAGATTTACACCTATATCGATATTCCGAAGGATAACGTGGTATTCCATTTTATGGGCTCTCCCACGGAAACCCAGCATCTGGTGATGCAGAACGAGCAGGCAGTCATCAGCCCCAGCTGGAGTATCCATTCCGGCTGCGGAACCTCCCACTATTCCTTCATCTGGGCGATGGGCGGCGAGAATCAGGCCTTTGACGACATGGATACGGTGGACATCACCGCGCTGAGATAAAAGGAGGAACATGCAATGGAAATAGAAACGATGTTTTCTCTGAAAGGGAAGGTCGCGCTTGTCACCGGCGGCTGCTATGGAATCGGCTTTGCGATTGCCAGCGGGCTGGCCGCGGCCGGCGCCAGAATCGCGTTTAACGGAGTCCATGCGGATTCGGTGGAGAGGGCGAAGGAGCACTACGCCAAAGCCGGAATCGACGCGGTGGGCTATGTATCGGATGTGACCGACGAGGCGCAGGTGAAAGAGATGGTTGCCGATATTGAGAAAAAGATGGGCCCCATCCATATTCTGGTCAATAACGCGGGCATTATCAAACGGATTCCGATGTGTGAAATGGATGTCGCCGAATTCCGCGAGGTGATCGATGTGGACTTGACCGCGCCGTTTATCGTTGCCAAGACGGTGATTCCGGGTATGATTCAAAACGGCGGCGGAAAAATCATCAACATCTGCTCCATGATGAGCGAGCTGGGCAGAGAAACCGTTTCGGCGTATGCGTCCGCAAAGGGCGGCCTGAAAATGCTGACCAAAAATATCGCGTCGGAATACGGGGAATACAATATTCAGTGCAACGGGATCGGCCCCGGCTATATTGCCACGCCGCAGACGGCGCCGCTGCGCGAGAACGGGCACCCGTTCAATTCCTTCATCATTTCCAAAACACCGGCGGCCCGCTGGGGGGAGCCGTCCGATCTGATCGGGCCGGCTGTGTTTCTGGCTTCCTCCGCTTCCGATTTTGTAAACGGCCACATTTTATATGTGGACGGGGGAATTCTTTCTTATATTGGAAAGCAGCCGAAATAAATCCATTCCATATTCGGGCAGAGAGTTTGGCGATGCCTGTGTGTCAACTCTTTTTCATACCCTCCATAACAAAAGAGAGGCTTTCAAAAACTGAAAGCCTCTCTTTTGATGCAGGGTAAAATACAATTAGTAATAATTATATTTAAATATTCATTTTGTATTATGTAGCTGTTCCAAATCTCGTATGTACTCCGAGAAATCAAACCGGATCAGGGGATTTTTTCGTTCGTCTGGTTTTTTTGCGCCATTCCAAATACCACTCTTCAAAGGAGCCCTCAATATGTTCTTCCGCAGCTTTGCGGGCTTTTACAGCGGCGTCAAAATTACGGTATGACCCTAAGTAATATTGCTTGCGATTCAGGCTGATTACCGCAGTCCACCGGGCGGATCTCCCTTTGTTCCTTTTGAGATGTACGCCTCTGACACCGCTTGTATTGTTCCACTGCGGTTTGGAAAAAATACTTTTGCGTACACTCCGTACGCATCCGCAGCTTTTCACAAGTCCCTTGGTGAGAGATGTGGTAGGCACCGCTATAGTAACTCCGCAGTCGCAACGGCACGTCCATAAAACGCAGGTACCCTTGCGTTCCCCACTGTCGCCGACGACAGTCAATAATCCGAATTTCTGGCCGGCCAGATCTGATTTGCGTGGCATACATTTCCCCTCCTGTCATTTGAGTTCCAACAGAATGCTTCGCTGATTTTTGCCGGGAAACATTGCTAACTTTGATTTAAAGTAAAAAAAATCCAAAAGCATGATTCTGTTTACAAGAAAAAGAATCTCACTTTTGGATTACAATGGCGGAGAGGATGCGACTCGAACGCACAATGCCTTGCGGCACACCACATTTCCAATGTGGCTCCTTACCATTAGAATACCTCTCCATATGGCATCAAACCCGCTGCCGGGCTGGCGACTATGTTATTATAGCGAAACTTATTACAAAAATCAAGTCCATTTTTTAATATCGGGCAAAATTTTTTTATTTGTTTCTGTTTTATGGGAACAAATGGTATAATAACCTCACGCCGCAATCCAAGGCAAAGCCTTGGGCGGCTGAGAGAGCATTGAAACATGATGGCGTAGATCAGGCAACATCTTTTATAGATGAAGTGTAAAATGTTCTGGTTATCATGTTATAATAACCCCACGGCACAGACCAAAGCTTTCGACGCCTGAGAGAGCATTGAAACATGATGGTATAGAGCAGAAAACAGCTTTTTAAAAATGAACTGTAAATTGGTTCTGGTTATCCTGTTATAATAACAAAACACAATCGTTATTCCACCCCTGCCTGCGGCGGGGGAAGGCCCGTTTTTTATTTTCAGAATCGCAGGTGGATCGGGACAACCTATCTTGACAAAATTGACAGGGTATGATAATATTGGTAGGCCGCATATTACGGGCTTTTGAAGTGATCTTTTGATCCGCCTGGGATAGCGAGATTGAAAAAAGGCAGGATACTCTATTTATGTATGCAGTAATTGAGACCGGCGGCAAGCAGTACAAGGTACAGTATGGCGATGTCATCTATATCGAGAAGCTTGCAGCGGAGCAGGACGCCACCGTTGAATTTAAAGTTGTTGCTCTTGGCGGCGAAGAAGGCCTGAAAGTGGGAGCTCCCTTTGTTGAGGGCGCAAGCGTAACCGGCAAAGTGCTGAAGAACGGCAAGCAGAGAAAAATTACCGTTTTCACCTATAAGCCGAAGAAGAGCTCAAAGCGCAAGATGGGCCATCGTCAGCCTTACACAAAGGTACAGATCGAGACCATTAACGCTTAATTATGATTCAGGTTTTATTTTTGCAGCAGCCGAACGGCGAGCTTTTGGGATTTCAGATGACCGGACATTCCGGATTGGCGGAAGAGGGTTCCGACATTCTGTGCGCAGCGGTTTCTTCCGCGGCGTATCTGGTGGCGAACGCGATTACCGATGTGGTTCAGGTCAAAGCAGATCTTTCTGTTTCGGAGGGCGACATGTCTCTTCGGATTCCTGAAAAAGCGGTATTTCTGTGCCGAACCCTGCTGCAAGGACTCAGGCTCCATTTGATGGGCCTGCAGGAGCAATATCCAGACAATATCAGGATAAATTTTACGGAGGTGTAAAGCTATGTTAAAGATAAATATTCAGCTTTTCGCGCATAAGAAGGGCGGCGGTTCCACAAAGAACGGCCGTGATTCCGAATCCAAGCGCTTGGGCGCGAAGCGTGCGGACGGTCAGTTCGTTCTGGCTGGAAACATTCTGGTAAAACAGCGCGGTACTCACATTCATCCCGGCAACAATGTGGGCAGAGGTTCCGACGATTCTCTCTTTGCTCTGATTGACGGTACTGTGAAGTTCGAGCGTCTTGGCCGCGACCGCAAAAAGGTCAGCGTATACGCTGTTGAGCAGTAATTCAGTTACCAACTGAAAGCAAAATCCCGGGATTTTCCCGGGATTTTTTGATATGATCAGGTCTATACTAAGCGGGAGCAGTCCTACTGTTCTCCGATCAATTGTAGATGCCTTACATCGTCAATTCCCGTAAAAAGCAGCCAAATGGTAGGTGCCGATTTCTTTTTGAAAGCGGCATTCCATTATTCTTTGCTTTGACGGGGAGAAAACAAAGAAAATATCATATATCGTTTTGAAATAGGGGAATAGTATAAGGAGCCGGAAAGCATATGTTTGTAGATATCGCGAAAGTTAAAGTGAAGGCCGGCGACGGCGGCAACGGTGCCGTCAGCTTTCACCGGGAAAAATATGTTGCGGCCGGCGGGCCAGACGGCGGCGATGGCGGCCGCGGCGGAAATGTCGTGTTTCAGGTGGACAAGAACCTTTCCACTCTGGCGGACTTCCGCTATAAACGTAAGTATATTGCCGAGAACGGGCAGAACGGCGCGGGGAAACGATGCTCCGGCAGGGGCGCGCCCGATCTGGTGATCCGTGTGCCGCAGGGAACTCTGGTGCGCGATCTGGAAAGCGGCCGTCTGCTCGCGGACTTGTCTACCGATGAGCCGCAGATCATTGCCCGCGGCGGAAACGGCGGGTGGGGAAATGCCCATTTTGCCACTCCCACGCGGCAGACCCCTCGTTTTGCAAAGCCGGGCCAGCCCGGCGAAGCGTTCGACGTACAGCTTGAGCTGAAGCTTTTGGCGGATGTCGGTCTGGTCGGTTTCCCAAATGTTGGAAAATCGACGCTCGTTTCCGTCGTGAGTGAGGCAAAGCCGAACATTGCGAATTATCACTTTACGACCATCACGCCGGTTTTGGGCGTTGTCTTTCTGGGTGAGGGACAATCCTTCGTTATGGCGGACATTCCCGGCCTGATTGAAGGTGCCGGAGAGGGCGCCGGACTGGGCCACCAGTTTTTGCGTCACGTGGAGCGCTGCCGTCTGCTGGTGCATATTGTAGATGTTGCAGGCAGCGAAGGGCGCGATCCCAAAGAAGATTTTGAGACCATCAACCGTGAGCTGAAAAAGTTTAACGGGGAACTATCCGAGCGTCCGATGCTCGTGGCGGGGAACAAATGCGACCTCGCGACCGAGGAGCAGATCGAGGAGTTTCGCCGCTTTGTGGAAGAGCAGGGCTATGAGTTCTTCCCGATCATGGCTGCCATTCGTTATGGGGTAGACCCGCTTTTAAAGCGGATTCAGGAAAAGCTCTCGCAGCTGCCGCCGGTGATTCGTTTCGAGCCCGATCCGGTGCCGCTGCTTGAAATCACTCCCGAACAGGCAGAGAAATTTACGGTTACCAATCAGGACGGCGTCTTTGTGGTAGAGGGAGAATGGCTGCTTCAGCTGCTTCGCTCCGTCAACTTCGACGACTACGAGTCCCTGCAATATTTCCAGCGTGTTCTGATCAGCTCCGGTGTCATCGACGCCCTGCGTGAGGCAGGGGCCGAAGAGGGCGACACCGTCAGCATGTATGATCTGGAATTCGATTTTGTGGAATAGGGGGCCTGATTTTTGGAACGCTTTTTAGAGAAAGACTGCGATCCGCGTCAGCTCAGTCCCCTGACCCTTGCCTTTGTTGGCGACGGCGTATTCGAACTGTTTGTGCGGGAGCGCCTGGTCTGCCAGGCAAACTGCCCGGTGAATACGCTGCATAAAAATGCTGTGGCCCAGGTGTGCTGCGGTGCGCAGGCACAGGCGGCGCAAAAGCTGATCCCTTTGTTTACCGAAGAGGAAGAAGCCGTTTTCCGCCGGGGACGAAACGCAAAAGTATCTCATGTACCGAAAAACTCCAGCCCGGCCGATTACCACGCGGCCACTGCGCTGGAAGCCTTATTTGGATATTTATATTTGAAAGGGGAGTTGGCGCGCCTGCGTCAATTCTTTGCCTTAATCTGCGAGGAGTGAGGTGCTTTCGTATGGGAGCTTTGAAAAAGCGCAATCAGATTGTTTTTATGGATGTCCTGTATTTTCTGATCGGCAGTGTGCTGTTTTCGGTTTCGGTCAACTGTTTTACCGCACCGAATCACATCGCACCCGGCGGAATTACCGGTCTTGCAACGGTTCTCAATTATCTCTTTGGCACACCGATCGGAACCATGCTGTTTGTCATCAACGTTCCAGTGTTCCTGTGGGCCATCTGGGAGCTGGGATACCGCTTGGTGGGAAAGACCATTCTGGCTACCCTGATGTGTTCCGTTACCATTGACGCGCTTGCTTCTTACCTCCCTGTGTATGAGGGCGACCACATGCTCGCCGCAATTTTTGGCGGCGTACTGGAGGGAATCGGGCTTTCCCTGGTTCTGCTGCGGGGCGCGACGACCGGCGGCACAGACCTGATTGCCCGTTTACTGGAGCTAAGGCTGCGCGGACTTTCCATTGGCCAGCTGATGATGGGTGTGGACGCGATGGTGATTCTGCTCTCCGGATTTGTGTACCGCAGTCTGGAAAGCGCCCTTTATGCGTTTATCGCCGTTTTTGTATCCACCCGACTGATCGATACGATCCTGTACGGCGCGGACGCCGGTACCGGCAAAATGCTCTTTATCATTTCGGAAAAGAATGATGAAATCGCGGCCAAAATCCTCTCTGAGATGGATCGTGGCGTTACGGCCCTGAAATCGAGGGGCGTATACAGCAACCGTGACGGGGAAGTGCTGCTGTGCGCCGTGCGGCGCTATGAGGTCAGCAAAATGACAGACGTGATCCGCTCCACAGACCACAAGGCCTTTATCATTATCGGTGAAGCCGGACAGATCACCGGGCAGGGCTTCCGAGAGATCAGGAAGGAAGAAAAAACCCTGAAAGATCTTTTGAATAAAAGCAAGAAGCCCGAAGATCCATAAGTACATTTGAAAGAAAGCCTCAAAAAGGGAAGAGCAGACGGTTTTGCCATTCGTCAAAACCGTCTGCTCTAAAATGTTACTAGTCGTTTAGCGGTAGTTATTGTTGTTCTCTACGTTGTTGTAGGAGGAAGAGTCCTTCTTCTGCTGAGTGGAATTGCTGGTCTTATTGTTGCTCTGAGTATTGTTGTTCTGAGTAGAGTTGTTGGTTCTATTGTTGCTGCTCTGGGTTTTGCAGTTGCTGGTGGAATTCTGGGTCTTGTTTGTGCTCTTCTCATAATTTTTATCCAAGTATTTCACCCCCTTCGCGATTATTGTTTTCCGTTCCTTTTGAAATATACAAACAATCTTTGGGAGCTGACCTGTTTATGAACGAATATCCTTCGGCGTTTTTGGGCCGTATGCACACGCTGCTGGGCGACGAATACGCCGATTTTTTAGAGTGTATGGAGCAGCCTTCCATGCGCGGAATTCGATTAAATCCGATCAAATGCGACGAGAAAACATTAAAAAACGCACTCGATTTTCCAATCGAAAGCAGCCCGTTTTCTCCATATTCTTACTATATTCCCGAGGATGCGGACAAGCCCGGCAGCATCCCGCTGCACCACGCGGGGGCCTTTTATTCGCAGGAGCCCTCCGCGGCTTCTGCCGTGACCATACTGAGCCCTCAGCCGGGGGAGAAAATCCTCGATCTGTGCGCTGCGCCGGGTGGAAAATCCACGCAAATCGCGGCTTTGCTGGCCGGCAGGGGACTGCTGTGGTCGAACGAGGTGGTTCGCTCCCGCGCGATGGCGCTGCTTTCCAATCTGGAGCGCATGGGTGTTTCAAACGCCGTGATTTCCTCGTGTCATCCCGAACTGCTGTGCGAAACGCTTTCCGGTTTTTTTGACCGTGTGCTGGTGGACGCGCCCTGCTCCGGGGAGGGAATGTTTCGCCGCGACGCGCAGGCCGTACAGGATTGGAGCGAGGAGCATGTGAAAACGTGCGCGGTTCGTCAGGGCCTGATTCTGGACAGCGCCGCAAACGCCCTGCGGGAAAACGGAATCCTTGTTTATTCTACCTGCACCTTTTCACCGGAAGAAAACGAAGAAACCGTCCGTGCGTTTCTGCTCCGGCATCCGGATTTTATTCTGGAGGATTCCGGCGTTTCCTTTGGCAGGCCCGGAATCGGAATGCCGCAGGCACGGCGCGTTTTCCCGATGGACGGCGGAGACGGGCACTTTGTGGCAAAAATGAGAAGGACTTCGCCCGCTGCTTGCCGTGCGGCGGACTATCCCTTTGCAAAATTCTCTGCAGAGGCAGACGCAAAAGCGCTGTACGGCCAGATTTTTAACACTCCGCTGTCGCGCCCGCTGATTCAAAGCGGCAGTTCGATTCTGATTGCGCCAGAGTTTCTTCCCGGGTTGTCCGGCCTTGGGGTGATCCGTGCCGGCGTGATGCTCGGTGAAATCCAGAAAGGACGTATCGAGCCGGCGCATGCGCTGTTTTTGTCATCGTTGCCGCACCAGCTAAGGCAGACGGTGGATTTTTCGTCCCGCTCATCGGAGATCCGCGCGTATCTGCACGGGGAAGAGCTGGAGGTCGATCCCGCTTTGAAAGGCTATGCGGGGGTCGCTGTTGACAGTGTGATGACGGGATTCGGCAAGTGTTCTTCCGGTAAAATGAAGAACCGGTATCCAAAAGGTCTGCGCAGCCATACCTGATATTTTGTGTATTTTTCTGTCCGATTGCGGATGACAGGTGTCTTGAATTTAAAAATGAATGATGTTACAATGAGTTAAAGTGATAAAATATCAGGGAGGGCTAACTATGCAAATCAGAGTTGAACACACTCAACACCCCAAGGCCAAGCCTGCGGATGAGACAAAATTGGGATTCGGCCGTACTTTTACGGACCATATGTTTATTATGGACTACACCAGCGGCGAGGGCTGGCATGATCCCCGAATCGTACCGTATGCTCCCCTGAATCTGGAGCCGTCCGCCATGTGCCTGCATTATGGACAATCTGTTTTTGAGGGTATGAAAGCTTACCGTACGGACGATAACCGGATTCTGCTGTTTCGTCCCGACAGAAATATGGCGCGTTTGAACGTATCGAACGAACGTCTCTGTATTCCGCAGATCGACGAGCAGTTTGCGGTGGAAGCAATCAAGAAGCTGGTCTCTGTAGATCGTGACTGGGTGCCTTCTGCTCCCGGTACATCATTATACATACGCCCGTTTATTATCGGCGTTGATCCGGTTGTGGGCGTGCATCCCGCGCATCACCTCATGTTTATCATCATCTGCTCGCCCGTCGGCGCATATTATCCCGAAGGCCTGAACCCGGTGAAGATTTATGTGGAAGACGGCTATGTGCGTGCGGTAAAGGGCGGCATGGGCTTTGCAAAGACCGCCGGCAACTACGCGGCGTCCCTCAAGGCGCAGGACGAGGCGGAAAAGCAGAACTATACACAGGTTTTGTGGCTCGACGGTGTGGAGCGCAAATACATTGAAGAAGTCGGCACCATGAACGTATTCTTCCAGATCGGCGACGAAGTGGTCACTCCCGCTTTGCAGGGTTCCATTTTGTCCGGTGTGACCCGTATGTCCGCTATCGATATCCTGAAATCCTGGGGCCTGAATGTCACTGAGCGTCGTCTGTCGATTCAGGAAGTGGCCGACGCGGCCAAAGAGGGCAATCTCAAAGAAGCGTTCGGTACCGGTACCGCGGCTGTAATTTCCCCGATCGGTCACCTCAAGTGGGGCGATGTGATCATGGAGTTCAACGACGGTAAAATCGGCCCGTTGTCCCAGCGTCTGTACGATACCATGACCGGTATTCAGTGGGGCAAACTGCCGGATACCTTCGGCTGGACAGTTGCAGTAGATTAATCATCAGGTCATTCGCTGATGTTCAGAAAGCGGCGGCTTCGGCTGCCGCTTTTTTGATGAGAGGGAGGGAAAATGCTTTGCGCACACTGACTTTTGCGGTTCCCGCGGAATATGAAGGCTGCCGCCTGAAGGGCTTTCTGCGCGGGTATTGCCGTGTATCGGCCCGCCTTCTGGTAAAACTCAAGCGGGTTCCGAACGGCCTTTGTGTCAACGGAACACATGCCACGGCCATTACTCTGCTGCATGCAGGGGACAATGTTTGCCTGAACCTGCCGCAGGACGAGGAGATTCCCGTTCCATCGGAAGTGCCGATTTCGGTTTTGTATGAGGATGCCGATCTGCTGGCAGTGAATAAACCTGCCGGCATGGCGATGTATCCCGTGCCGGGCTCAGACTCAGGCACGCTGTCGAATGCGGTGGCGTTTCATTGGCGCAGGGCAGGGGAGACCTGCCGGTTCCGGCCTGTATATCGATTGGATAAAAATACAAGCGGAATTGTAATTATTGCAAAAAATTCCTATATTGCGGCAGCTTTGTCCCATAATATACAAAAAGAATACATTGCTGTCTGCGAAGGTGTTCTGTCGGGACGTGGAACGATCGATTCGCCGATTGCGCTGGCTCCCGGCAGCAAAATTCAGAGAATGGTTTCGCCTTCCGGTGAGGCAGCCGTCACCCACTGGCAGAGCGTATGCTCGAAAAATGACCTTACTTTTCTGAAAATACACCTGGAAACCGGTCGAACTCATCAGATTCGAGTACATTTGTCGAGTATTTTTCATCCGCTTTCCGGGGATGACTTGTATGGAGGACATCTGGATAAAATCGGGCGTCAGGCGTTGCCTTGCTTTTCGGCAAGTCTGATCCATCCCGTTACCAAAGAAGCGCTTTTTTTGCAGGCCCCCATACCAGAAGATTTTGTTCTGCTGTTGCAGGAGCTGAATGTATCAATTGCATAAAATTTGAAAAACGATTCCTTTTGAAAACAACGAACCTGACAAAATTGGTTTTTATAAGATTTATGACTTGATTTATGTATAATTATGCGATATAATACATTCATATTTTAGTTCTGTGAGAAAAATGAGATTGAATAGAAGAGGGATAGAACCATGAAAAAATCAGTAAAGTTTTTAGCGGTCTGTCTTGCAGCCGCAGCCATGCTGTCCATGTCCGCCTGCAACGGCGGCGGTACCTCCAGCGGGTCGGCGTCTGATTCCAGCAACAACGGCGTCAGCACCAGCACTTTGGATACGATCAAGAAAAACGGATTTATCACCATGTCTACCAACGCGGAATTTGAGCCGTTTGAATACAAAGACGGCGAAAGCATTGTGGGCATCGATCTTGAAATTTCCCAGAAAATCGCCGATAAGCTTGGCGTTGAACTGAAGGTGAACGACGTTGCTTTCGATTCTCTGATTCCGGAAATCACCTCCGGCAAAGCGGATTTTGTTGCAGCCGGCATGACTGCTGATGACGAGAGAAGAAAGAATGTTGATTTCTCCGACAGCTATTTTGACGCAGGCCAGGCGGTCATCGTGAAAAAGGGCGGAGACATTAAGGCGCCCAAAGATCTGGACGGCAAGAAGGTCGGCGTGCAGACCGGCACCACAGGCGACAAGTACTGCACCAACGAAGACGGCACCAGCGAGATCAAGGTTGGCTCTGTTGAGCGTTACAACAAGGGTATGGATGCTGTTTCCGATCTGATTGCCGGCAGAATCGACGCGGTTGTTATCGATGATTTCCCGGCTCAGAAATACGTTGAGAAGAACAGCGATAAAATTGCGAAGCTCGACGACATGCTGACGAGTGAGCAGTATGCAATTGCCGTGAAAAAGGGCAACACCGAGCTTACCGATCTGATCAATGAGACTTTGAAAGAGTTGAAGGACAGCGGCGATCTGCAGAAAATCTTTGATAAATATCTGGCACAGGAATCATAACAGAGCTTCTGTGATTTTCGGGCTGGGTAGCGGGATTCCCCGCTGCCCTCCTTTGCCTTTTCGTCCCATTTAAGGAGGTTGCTATGGGGAATCTGATCCTGAACCCACAATATCTGGCCGGTTTTGATATTGGGCGTTTCTTTCAAGATCTGTACATGAATTTGGGGCAGCATTTTTATGATGCTTTTATCGTGAAAAACCGGTATAAATATATCGTTTCCGGTTTGGGGAACACACTGCTGATCACCCTGTTCGCGGTGATGATCGGTATTGTGCTTGGCACACTGGTTGCCCTCATCCGCGTAACACATAATAACGATAAGAAAAAATTTCGCTTTCTGAATGCGATTTGCAGCATTTACCTGACGGTTATTCGCGGAACCCCTGTTGTGGTTCAGCTTTTGATTACGTATTATGTGATTTATCAGTCTGCGGATAAAATGGTTGCGGCCGTCATCGCGTTCGGCATTAATTCCGGTGCGTATGTGGCCGAGGTCATCCGCAGCGGAATTCAGTCTGTGGACAAGGGTCAGATCGAGGCAGGGCGTTCCCTTGGCCTGAATCAGAAAACCACGATGATCAAAATCGTGTTCCCGCAGGCGCTCAAGAACGTGGCCCCTGCTATCTTCAATGAGTTCATTTCCCTGCTCAAGGAAACCTCTGTCGCCGGTTATATCGGTGTGCAGGATCTGACCAAGGCGGGCGATGTCATCCGCAGCATTACCTACGACGCGTATACGCCGCTGTTAACGGTCGCTGCGGTTTACCTGTTGATCGTCATGATTCTCACCAGATTCCTCACCGTGCTGGAAAGGAGGCTGAGCGCAAGTGATATCCGTTAAAAACCTGGAAAAGACGTTTCACACCTCCCGCGGAGATCTTCCCGTTCTCATGGGAATCAACCAGACAATCGAAAAGGGAGAAAAGGTAGTTATCGTCGGGCCGTCCGGCTCGGGAAAAAGCACCTTTCTGCGCTGCCTGAACCTTTTGGAGCAGCCGACTTCCGGTGAAATCTGGTTTGAGGAGGAGGAAATCACCAGCCCCAAATGCAACATTAATCTTCTCCGCCAGAAGATGGGAATGGTGTTTCAGCACTTCAATCTGTTCCCGCACCTGACGATTCTGGAGAACATCACGCTGGCCCCGACATCTTTGAAGCTGAAAACTCAGGAAGAGGCCGAGCGTTCGGCCATGCAGCTTCTCGAACGAGTCGGCCTGGCCGATAAGGCACAGGCATACCCTGCTCAGCTTTCCGGCGGGCAGAAGCAGCGCATCGCCATCGTTCGCTCGTTGGCGATGGAGCCGAAAGTGATGCTGTTTGACGAGCCCACCTCCGCGCTGGACCCTGAAATGGTCGGCGAGGTTCTGCAGGTCATGAAGCAGCTGGCCCAGGAGGGTATGACGATGATCGTCGTCACCCATGAAATGGGTTTTGCCAGAGAGGTCGCCACCCGGATTCTGTTTATGGATCAGGGGCAGGTTCTGGAGGAAGCTCCTCCGCAGGAGTTCTTCGCGAGCCCGAAGCATGCAAGACTTCAGGACTTTCTTTCGAAGGTTCTGTAATAGATGGGCTGTTGCAAAACGGTTCCATTCCAAAAACAGTGTATAAAAAATGCGTCTTGATTGGGCTGCTGAAGCCATCAAGGCGCATCTTTTTGTGTTTAGGGGAGAAATTCGGTTTTGCATGGGAATTGCAAAGGTCAGGAATTGTTCTGCCTTTCCTGCGACTGCAGATTCTCAGCAATCGCTTTCAGCTCATCAATTGTATGAATCTCAACGCTGGACTGATGGATGGACTCCTGAATAAAATGGGGAAGAGAAGAAAAATATCGGTTCATTTCCTGATCATTCGCCTGAAACATGTGAATCGCCTCCTGAAAAGTTCATTCCTATTTGGTAGATTTTCCAGTTCCCCTGCAGATATTCATCCGCCGGCACTTTCATATTGCCGCGCGGCACGGAATATATCTGGGCAGGAGGGGATTGTGATGAAAGCGTTTGGAAAAGGAATTTTGCTTTTTCTGGTCGGCGGCCTGATTTATTTTTGGCTCGAAATGCTGTGGAGAGGGTATTCTCATTGGAGTATGTTTCTGCTCGGCGGGCTGTGCTTTGTCCTGTGCGGGCTGATCAACGAGGTTGTTTCCTGGGATATGCCGCTGCTGCTTCAAATGCTGATTTCGGCTTTGATGATCACTGCGCTGGAATTCCTGACCGGCTGTATCGTCAATCTTTGGCTGGGATGGCAGGTGTGGGATTATTCCAAGCTGCGCTTTCAGCTGCTGGGGCAGATCAGCCTGAAATCCAGCGTGATCTGGTTTCTGTTGTCCAGTGTGGGAATTATGCTGGACGACTGGATCCGCTATTGGTTTTTCGACGAAGACAGACCGTATTACCGGCTAAGTTAAAAGGCATGCTTGCAAAGAGCAGGCAAAAACGGTAGAATAAAAGAATAGACAGTGAGGCCTTGTTTGTAAAATCAAGAGTCTCGTCTGTTTCAGCTGAAATTGCGTCTGACTGTGCCAAAATGCCCGGAATACGGCAAGTATTCCTGCTCGGTTTTCCTTGTCGGGCATAATTTCATCTCGAAAATCCATCGATTTTTCATTTGCAAATAAGACCGAAACTGAAATCTGCTGATAAGAGGGATTTAACATGGATAAAATTGCAAGCTTTCAGATCAACCACGACATTTTAACTCCTGGAATCTACCTTTCCCGCGTAGACGGAGATATCACCACATACGACGTTCGCCTGAGAAAACCGAATGTGCCGCCGTTTTTATCGAATCCGGCCATGCATACAATGGAGCATTTGTTTGCGACGATGGCCCGCAACTCCGCGTTCCGTGACCAGATCATTTACTTTGGCCCTATGGGATGCCGCACCGGATTCTATTTTCTTGTCAGAGATATGAAGCATTCCGATGCCATTGCCCTGATGAAAGACATTTTTGCAAAGATCGCAGATTATTCCGGCGAGGTTCCCGGCTGCACCTCCATTGAGTGCGGCAACTATCTGGAGCACGATCTTGAAGAAGCCAAACAGGAGGCCGCCTCCTTTCTGCCGGTCATTTCAGACTGGACAGAACAGCGTCTGACCTATCCCGTCTGAGTCTCTTTTCTTTCGCCTGAATCCTCCAGAAAAATTTACCAAATTGTAAATTCCTTCCAAAAGGTTGCATATTTTTGATTTTTATATTATCATATAAGAGTTCATTACAAATTTGTAACCAATTTTCCTTGCGCGAAAGGAAGGACTGACGGAATGCAACAATTATCCCTTCATCGAGTTTCGATTCAGGGGTACGGCGCCGCTGGCTGCCGTATGATATATATCACCGGGGTTCAGTCTGTCCGGATTTTAAAAAGACTGCGCAGAAGATTTGTCCGTTTTATGACTCCCGCTGTGGAGCTGGCCGGACTGATTTATGCGAAAACCATTGGCAAACAATTGCTCAAGCTGAAAAAAGAGATCCGCCTGTTTTGGGATAATTTTCGAAAAGATGGAGAGCATTTAAAAGAGCTTTCCAAGGGATTGACCCTTACAGGCGCGATCGGGCGTCTTCAGCATGTTGGACTTCACTTTGTGATCCGCAAAAAATTTGTGATGTCTGTGCTGAACATCGCGGCTCCGGTTTGTTCCGTATTTTTGCTGCTGGGTACCATCAGCTATTGGAATCATCAGGATTACGGTCTGGTTTTAAGCTATGACGGAAAACAGATTGCGACGATCAAAGACGAATCTGTTTTTGAAAAAGCGACAGAAATGGTGAATCAGCGCATGGTGTACAACACCGTGGCCTCCGCCAATTTGAAAATCACACCGACCTTTATTCTTACCGCGATGGACAGCGGCAGATTTTATGCTGCCAGCACGTTATGCGACCGCCTGATTCAACAGTCCAACGGGATCATTGAAGAGGGCAGCGGATTATATGTTGACGGGGAACTAATCGGCGCGGTGAAAAGCAGTGCGGACATGACATATCTTTTGCAGAACATTCTCAACACTGCGAAAGCCGGTGATCAGGCGGCAAAGGTTTCTTTTTCCGAGGATGTGGAAACCATCAACGGATTGTTCCCGACTGCCAGCATTATCAGCGCCGAGAATATGGCCGAAAAGCTGACCGGTTCTGAGCAGGCTGCGGCGGTGTATACGGTAAAAGACGGCGATACCGCCACCTCGATCGCGAGGCAGTACAACCTTACGTTATCGGAACTGAACCGCCTGAATAATAATCGGGTCGGCGACGATTTGAAAATTGGCATGCAGCTGAACGTACAGACTCCACAGACCCTGCTGCATGTAAAAGTAGTGAAAAAAGAAACCCGGACAACCTCTTTGCCCTATAAAACCGTTACAGAGAAGGATGACAGCCAGTATACGGATTATTCCAAAATCGTAACACAGGGTCAGGAGGGCGTTCAGGAAATTACAGAAGAGGTCACCTATGTCAACGGGATTGAAACCTCGCGCACAACGCTCAGCAAGCGTGTTGTTACCGAGGCCGTGGACAAAAAGGTTGTGACCGGTACAAAAAAGCGTCCGCAGTACAGCAGTTCTGGCGAGAGCAGCGGGTCTCTGATGTGGCCTGTGCCTTCCATCCGCAATATCACCAGCTACTTTGCTTATCGCTGGGGCAGAATGCACACCGGTATCGACATTTCCGGCGGTAATTCTTACGGCAAAACCATTGTGGCGGCAGACGGCGGCGTGGTTTCTTATGTCAAATACAGCTCCAGTGGATACGGATATCATCTGCAGATCAACCATGGAAACGGCATTTCTACTCTGTACGGTCACACCAGCAAGATTCTGGTTTCCTCTGGGCAAAGGGTTTCAAAGGGCCAGCCCATCGCGCTGATCGGCAGCACAGGAGATTCCACTGGTGCTCACCTGCATTTTGAGGTAATTAAAAATGGCCAAAAAGTGAATCCGTTGCTGTATGTGAGCCGCTGAGAAAGAACGAAAAAGCATTTCGCATAAAACCGAAATGCTTTTTTTATTTCTTTGCGCAGAATCGATAAATTTAGGGATTTTATTGACTTTTTTTCCTTGGTGTATTATCATCTTAGAAGTACAAAATAGCTTTGAAAGAAACTGATTTTAGCTTCTTTTTCTGACAAAAACAGGATGATTTTCTCTTATTTCAGAAACGACTTTTCAATTGAATTTTACTGACAATTTTTTTGTTTTGACAATATTACAGTTATCCTTTGAATTTCATGACAATACTACCTGTTATTATAATGATTGGAGCGTGCCGCGTTGGATAAATTTGTGATTACCGGTGGCAATCGGCTGACCGGTGAAGTAATCGTGAGTGGCGCTAAGAACGCCGCTATTGCCATTATTCCGGCAGCTATTATGGCGGATGATATTTGCAGAATTGAAAACATTCCCAATATAACCGATGTTACAGCAATTACCCGAATTTTGTACGATATGGGGGCTAAGATTCGAAAAATCAACTCTTCTACCATTGAAATCGACCCAAGGCCGATTCATACCTGTGTGGCTTCGTATGAGCTGGCCCGGCATATCCGCGGCTCGTACTATCTGCTGGGCGCTTTGCTCGGCCGGTTCCGCCACGCGGTGGTCAGCATGCCCGGCGGCTGCGATTTCGGCGTACGTCCGATTGATCAGCATTTAAAGGGGTTTGGGGCGCTTGGCGCAACCTATGCGCTGGAAGGCGGCATGGTGGACGTTTCCGCGAAAGAGCTTATCGGGAACAATATTTACATGGACGTAGTTTCGGTCGGTGCGACGGTTAATATTATGCTGGCGGCCGTACGGGCCAAGGGTACGACGGTAATTGAAAACGCCGCCAAAGAGCCTCATATTGTCGATTTGGCGAACTTTTTAAACTCGATGGGGGCAGATGTCCGCGGTGCGGGCACCGATGTGATCAAAATCTACGGTGTCGAGCACCTCAAAGGGACAACCTACTCCATTATTCCGGATCAGATTGAAGCCGGAACGTATATGGCCGCGGCTGCGGCTACCGGCGGCGACGTGCTGATCAAAAACGTGATTCCGAAGCATCTCGAATCCATTTCTGCCAAGCTGGAGGAAATGGGCGTTACTGTGGAAGAATACGATGATTCCATCCGGATCAAACGCGATCAGCCTCTGAATCGCTGCAATATTAAAACGATGCCTCACCCGGGCTTCCCGACCGATATGCAGCCGCAGATTGCGGTTGTGCTTTCGATTGCCCACGGAACAAGCATTATCAATGAAAGCGTATGGGACAATCGCTTCCGTTATGTGGAGGAGCTCAAGCGCATGGGCGCTCAGATTTCCGTCGACGGCAAGCTGGCGGTAGTGGAAGGTGTTGATCACCTGAATGCCGCTCCGGTAAGGGCTACGGATCTTCGTGCCGGCGCTGCCATGCTGATCGCGGCTTTGTGTGCGCACGGCGTCAGCCAGGTAGAGGATATTCAGCACATTGAGCGCGGGTATGAGGATGTAGAGAAAAAGCTTCTGGCTTTGGGCGCAGACATCAAACGGGTTCATGTGCCGGACCCTTCGGTGGCGCAGGCGGTCTGAAACGAATAAAGTAGTCACAAAGGTTCAGGTCCCGGTAAGTATGGCCGGCCTGAACCATTTTTGTCAGTGAAGGAGCATGCTATGGCAAGGTTTTGCCCGCTGTTCAGCGGCAGCAGCGGAAACAGTTTTTATATCGGCAGCCGTGACGCGGGAATTCTGATCGACGTGGGCCGAAGCGCCCGACAGATCACGAAGATGCTCGAAAGCTGTGAAATTCCCATTGAGGCTGTTAAGGGGATTTTTATTACGCACGAGCATACGGATCACGTAAAAGGCCTGCGTGTGTTTTCGGAAAAGAATCGTATCCCGGTTTACGCCTCCGCCGGGACGCTCCTGGCCTTGGAAGAGGCTGGTGAGCTCACCGCGAAAATGAGTTGCTGTGTGGCGGAGGAACGCGGAACGGAATGTGCCGAAATGATGATTCGCCCGTTCCCGATTTCGCACGACTGTGCCGAGGGCTTTGGGTACCGCGTCCACACGGGCGATGACAGAACATTTACCCTTGCAACAGATTTGGGGTACATATCCGACGAGGTTCGTCGGGAGCTGGAAAACAGTGATCTGGTGGTGCTGGAATCAAACCACGATGTGGGGATGCTGCAGAACGGCCCTTATCCTTATTATTTAAAGCGCCGGATTTTGTCTGATGTGGGGCATTTATCGAATGAGGTCTGCTCCAGTATGCTGCCGCATCTGGCCGAAACGGGGACGACACGTTTTGTGCTGGCTCACCTGAGCACGGAGAACAACACGCCGGATATTGCGTACCAGACCTCTCTGTGTGCGCTGAAAATGGCCGGAATGCAGCAGCAGATCGATTTTGAGCTGACGGTTGCACCAAGAGAAAATCAAACGGGGAAGATTCTGCTGTTTTAGCCTGAAATGTTTCTCCCCGCTTTCGGCAGGGAGAAATTAGCTTGTTGGGCAACAGCGCAGAAATCAGCTTTCCTGACGGCTTGAAATGAGCTTTCAGGATCAGGAGATCATATGGTAACGATTCAAATCTTATGTGTCGGCAAGCTGAAGGAAAAATACCTGCAGTCGGCTTGTGAGGAATACGCAAAGCGTCTGGGTGCTTTCTGCCGCTTTTCCATCACCGAGATCGCGGAGGAGCGTCTGCCGGATGCTCCCTCTGAGGCGCAGATTCAGGCGGCCCTTAAAAAAGAAGGGGAACATTTGCTTTCTCTGGCGCAGGGTGCTGTGATATCCCTGTGCATTGAGGGCAAACTCCTTTCGTCGCCGCAGCTTGCGGCAGAGATCGAGCGCCGTGCGGTGGGCGGAGCCAGCGCATTTACATTTATCATCGGCAGCTCGTTCGGGCTTTCTGACGAGGTGAAAGAGAAAAGTGCGCTGCGGCTTTCCATGTCGCCGATGACATTTCCCCATCAGCTTGCCAGGGTAATGCTGTGCGAACAGATTTACCGGGCGTTTCAGATCAACAGCAACGGAAAATATCATAAATAATCTCAAAATCGCCCTTCATTCGCCATCCTTTTTGCGAAGAGAAAGACGAAAAAGGAATCTTTCATTTTATAACAGGAAAATCGGAGTCATTTGCTTCGGGAATTTTGAAAAAAATCTTGCAGTTTTTACCGTGTTATGGTATGATATATGGGCATTTGGATACCGTTGGCCTTTCCGGCGGGGTTCAATGCCCGGGAGTTCCCGTGACATTGAAGCGGACAGTCCTCTGCATTGCATGAATGTCTGATATTTTAGGAGGAAAAAGAATGGATGCTTTAAAATTAATTGCTCAGGAATCTGCAAAGACCGAGCTGCCGAAGTTTGGAATCGGCGATACCGTTAAGGTCAGCGTAAATATCCGTGAAGGTGAAAGAGAGAGAATTCAGCTGTTTGAGGGCACCGTAATCGCCCGTAAAGGCAGCGGCATTACCGAAACCTTTACTGTCAGACGTGTATCCTATGGCGTAGGCGTGGAGAGAGTTTTCCCGATCCATTCCCCCAACGTGAAGGATGTTGCCATTGTGCGCAAGGGCCGTGTACGCCGTGCGAAGCTGTACTACCTGCGTGACAGAGTTGGTAAGGCTGCCAAGGTGAAGGAGCAGATTCGCTAATCGGGCGAACCACTCCCGTTATATTTGGATTTCAAAAGGCTGTGGGGGGAGGTTCCACACAGCCTTCAACGGCTAGAAAGGGACATTGATTGTCCCTTTTTTGCTATTCGCGAAAAGGAGGCGCTCGTCCGTTGCAAGAGGAAGAAAAGAACCCATTGGTGCAGACCGCACCGGAATCAGAGCTGCAGCAGAATGATTCGGACCCGAATGATCCGTCTCCTCATCCCAGTGCGTTTACCGTAAGCTGTTTTGAATGGGTGGATTCTCTGGTCATGGCGCTGGTCGCCGTAGTCATTCTGTTTACCTTTTTGTTCCGTGTGGTAACGGTGGACGGTACCTCTATGCTGCCGAATCTTTATAGTGGAGACAGAATTGTGGTCTCCAGCTATTTTTATCAGCCGAAGCAGGGCGATGTGGTTGTGCTGAAGCGTACCATCGGCCTGACAAAGCCGATCGTCAAGCGCGTGATCGCGCTGCCGGGGCAGACAGTGGATATTGACTACATTACCGGTACGGTTTCTGTGGACGGAAAAGAGCTGGATGAATCTACCTATATTGAAAACGGAATCACGCACGAGCCGATGACGTCGGAATCGCTGCTGCAATTCCCGCAGACAGTTCCTGCCGGGCATATCTTTGTTCTCGGTGACAATCGCGAGGTTTCGGAAGACAGCCGCTTTGAGGCGGTCGGCATGGTGGATGAACGATATATTTTAGGGAAAGCGGAATTGGTTTTGTTCCCGGTTTCCCGGTTTGGAAGGATTGGATCATGAGCGAGCCACAATCGGTTCATTGGTATCCGGGGCATATGACCCGGACAAAGCGACAAATTGAAAAAAGCCTCAAGCTGGTGGATATTGCGGCGGAGATGATCGACGCCCGCGTTCCGGTCAGCAGCAGAAATCCTGTGTTGGACAGCCTGATCCAGAATAAGCCGCGGGTCATTTTAATGAATAAGTCCGATTTGGCGGATCCCGCGCAGACCGAGCGCTGGATCCGCTTCTACCAGTCGCAGGGGATTTCCGCCGTTGCGCTGGATAGCCGCTCGGGCAAAAATCTGAAAGCCTTTTTCCCGCTGGTGCGCGATGTTCTTTCTGACCGCATCGCGGCGTGGAGAGCAAAGGGCATGGTGGGCCGCCCCGTCCGCGTGATGGTGGTGGGTGTGCCGAACGTGGGGAAATCCTCGTTTATCAATAAGCTTTCTCACGGGGGGAAAGCCAATGTGGAGGACAGGCCCGGCGTTACCCGCAACAACCAGTGGTTTACGCTGGGCGGCGGCTTTGAGCTTCTGGATACTCCCGGTGTTCTCTGGCCCAAGTTTGAAGACCCCCTGGTGGGGGAGCGTCTGGCCTTTACAGGCGCGGTGAAGGACGACGTGGTGGATACCGAGCATCTGGCCGCCCGTCTGCTGGAAGTTCTGTGCGTGTCCTACCCGGCGCCGCTGAAAGAGCGGTATAAGCTTCAGGATGTGGATTTCACCGGAATGAAAGGCCATGAGGTGCTTGCGCTGATCGCCAAAAAACGCGGCATGCTGATTTCCGGCGGCGAAGTGGATACCGAACGCGCCGCGATTACCGTGCTGGATGAATTCCGCGGTGCGAAGCTTGGACGTGTCACGCTGGAGCAGGTGCAGAAATGATGGATTGGTATGCCTATGAATGCGGCGTGCAGAAGCAGGGCTTTTCGGCTGTTTGCGGTATTGACGAGGCAGGCCGGGGGCCTCTAGCCGGCCCGGTATTCGCCGCCGCGGTGATTTTGTCGCAGCGCTGCGAAATCGAGGGCCTGAACGATTCCAAAAAGCTCAGTGAAAAAAAGAGAGAGCTTCTCTTTGACCAGATTCAGCAGCAGGCGGTTTCGTATTCTATTGCGTTTGCCACGGAGCAGGAGATCGACAGCATCAATATTTTACAGGCGACCTTTCTTGCGATGAACCGCGCCTTTTCCGGCTTGTCGGTTCCCTCGGACTGCGCTTTGGTGGACGGCAACCGCGACCCGCATCTGCCGGTACCCACTACTTTGATCATCAAGGGCGACGCGCAGAGCGCGAGTATCGCGGCGGCTTCGATTCTGGCCAAGGTCAGCCGTGACCGGCTGATGACCGAGATTGATAAGCTGTATCCGGAATATCAGTTTCAAAAGCACAAGGGATATGGCACCGCGCTGCACAGAGAGCTTCTGCTGAAACATGGCCCTTGTCCCGTGCATCGAAGAAGCTTTTTGAAAAAAATTCTGGGAGAGGGTTTCGTTGGATAATCACTCCGGAAAAACAGGCGAGACGTATGTTGCGGATTTGTTGGAGCAGCGCGGCTGCCGGATTCTGTGCCGCAATTATCACTCCCGCTTCGGCGAGATCGACATCATTGCGCAGGACGGCGGTTATCTGGTCTTTGTAGAGGTCAAAACCCGCGGAAAGCGCTGTTTTGGCGTTCCGCAGGAAGCTGTGACCGCGTCAAAACGGCGAAAGCTGATTCTGACCGCCTCGCAGTATCTTTCCGAGCATGATTCCGGGCTGCAGCCGCGATTTGATGTTGCCGTGGTGCGCACAGATGAAGCGGAACAGGTCGTTTTGACTGAGTATTTTGAAAACGCCTTTGACGCGGAAGGATGCTTTGCATAAAAATACGAGAAAACCCTCTTTGGTCCATAGATTTTTGTATGGAAAAGAGAGGCTTTTTTCTGAAATGAAATTCTGTGCCGCTGCCGTTCTCAATTTCTCGGAATTCTTTGACACGCTGAACAATTTATTATAAAATAAGGCAAGGAACGTACGAAAAGGGGGAATTCACCTTGCAGTATAAATGCACCAGAAACAAAGCAGAGTCACTTTCCGCCGCTCAGGCGATCGTACAGGGGATTTCGGCGGACGGGGGACTGTTTGTTCCGGAAAGCCTTCCGGCTTATACCGCAGACGATTTAAAGGTACTCAGCAAAAGCAGCTACACCGAGCGGGCCGCTCGCATTTTGGCCGATTTTCTGCCGGAGTTTTCCGCGGAGGAAATCCGTGAATGCGTAGAGAGTGCCTATTCCGAACAAAAATTTCCCGGCGGCGCGGCGCCGCTTCACCGCATTCCGGAAAGCAACGAGGCTTTTCTGGAGCTGTGGCACGGGCCGACCTGCGCCTTTAAAGATATGGCTTTGCAGCTTTTGCCGCATTTGCTGACCAGATCTTTGAAAAAGACAAACTGCGATAAAACGGCTGTGATTCTGGTTGCCACCTCCGGTGATACGGGCAAGGCGGCGCTGGAAGGCTTCCGCGATGTTCCCGGTACCAAGATCCTGGTATTTTATCCGGATAAAGGCGTCAGTGCCATGCAGCAGCGCCAGATGAACACGCAGGAGGGCGAAAATGTTGCCGTCTGCGCCATTGAGGGCAACTTTGATGATGCCCAGACCGGCGTGAAGCGCATTTTTACAAATCCGGAAATCCGCAAAGAGCTTGATGAAAACGGCATGCTGTTCTCCAGCGCGAACTCCATCAACTGGGGCCGCCTGCTGCCGCAGATCGTTTATTATTTCTCTGCCTACTGCGACGCGGCCGAGCAGGGGATGCTCGAGCTGGGACAGCCCCTGAATGTTGTGGTGCCCACCGGCAACTTCGGCAATATTCTGGCTGCCTATTATGCGAAAAAAATGGGTCTGCCGATTGGAAAGCTGATTTGTGCGTCAAACTCCAATAATGTGCTGACGGAATTTTTGAGCACCGGCGTCTATGACCGCAACCGCAAATTCTATACGACGATTTCCCCCTCGATGGATATTCTGGTATCCAGCAATCTGGAGCGCCTGCTGTTTGATCTGACCGGCGGCAATTCCGAACAGGTGTCCGGCTGGATGAAGGAGCTCAGCACTACAGGCAAATACGAGGTTGGGGCTGAACTGGCCGCAACTTTGAAGGATTTGTTCTTCCCGGGCTTCTGTGATGATGCTCAGACGAAGCAAACAATCCATGAAATGTTCCAGAGCAAGAACTATCTTTGCGACCCCCATACGGCGGTGGCTGAGGCTGTCTATGAGCAGTACGTGAAAGCGACCGGCGATGAGAAGACTCCTACGGTGATCGTTTCGACCGCAAGTCCGTATAAGTTCGCGGACAGCGTGCTCGAGGCCGTCGCACCCGATGAGAAGCAGGAAGCCGACGATTTCGCAAAGATCGGGCAGCTATCTGTTCTGACCGGCACCACAGCGCCTGCGCCGATCGCGCAGCTTCAGGAAAAGACCGTTCGCTTCCAGAACTGCTGCGAGATTGCGCAAATGCCCCGGGTGGTACTGCAGATGGCTGGGCTAGAAGCCCCCAAAGCCTGAACAGATAGAAATGAGGTAGCACATGGCGTTGTATGCGATTGCCGATCTGCACCTTTCCCTTGGCGCCAATAAGCCCATGGATGTGTTTGAGGGCTGGCACAATTATGTGGAAAGGCTGGAGAAAAACTGGCGCAGTATCGTGCGGCCGGAGGATACGGTGGTGATCGCCGGGGATATCTCCTGGGCGATGAAGCTGGAAGAAACCGAAAAGGATTTTGCATTTTTGCATTCTCTGCCGGGGAAAAAGCTGCTCCTGAAGGGCAATCATGACTACTGGTGGAGCACCAGAAGCAAAATCGATACGTATCTTGCCGCAAAGGGCTTTGATTCGCTGCAAATCGTGCACAATGATTCTTATCCCGTCGGGCAGTTTGGGGTATGCGGTACGCGCGGCTGGCTGTATAATGCGGCTAGTGATGAGGATATCAAGATCGTCAACCGCGAGGCGGGCCGTCTGAATGCCTCCATCGATCATGCAGTGGCGCAGGGCCTCAGGCCCATTGTGTTTTTACATTATCCCCCCGTATATGACGGGATGGTCTGCAAAGAGATTTTAGAGGTTCTGATCAGCCGGGGAATCCGGAAATGTTATTTTGGGCATATTCACGGCACACAGGCATCCCGCAGGGCCGTGACAGGGGAGTATCAGGGAATCGAGCTACACCTTATTTCCTGTGATTATCTCGGGTTTGCACCGCTTTTTGTCTGTTAAATAAATTATGAACATTTCCGTGAAAATATGGAATATTTGCCCCCGGTATGCTATAATAAATAAGATAATTTGCAATTAGCAGGAGGAAAACAAAATGAGTTTAAAATCGTCCAATCAGGTAGAAACTAACCGTTATCAACTTGAGGTTGAGGTTGACGCGGATACTTTTGAAAAAGCGGTTAACCAGGCTTTTCATAAACAAGGCAAAAAAATTACGATCCCGGGCTTCCGCAAAGGCAAGGCTCCGCGCGCTTTCATCGAAAAATATTACGGAGAGCAGTTTTTCTACGAGGACGCTGTAAACACTGTTTACCCTGCTGCTTTGGATGAGGCTGTAAAAGCAGCTCAGCTCAGACTGGTTGATGACAAAATTGATTTTGACGTCGTCAGTGTCGGCAAAGACGGACTGGTGTTTAAGGCAATTGTTACCACCTGGCCCGAGGTCAGCATCAGCGATTATAAGGGCCTTGAAGCGTCTAAGACTCCGGTTGAAGTAACCGATGAGGACATTGACAAGGAAATCCAAAAGGTTCAGGAGCGCAATTCCAGAATGATCACCGTGGAAGATCGTCCGGCTCAGCTCGGCGACGCGGCTGTCATCGATTTTGAAGGTTTCGTAGACGGCGTTGCCTTTGAAGGCGGCAAGGCGGAAAACCACACGCTGGATCTTGGCTCCGGCCAGTTTATCCCGGGCTTTGAGGAGCAGGTTGTCGGCCACTCCACCGGCGAAGAGTTCGATATCACCGTAACCTTCCCGGAGGATTATCAGGCTTCCACTCTCCAGAACAAAGAGGCCGTATTTAAAATCAAGCTGCATGAAATCAAGCAGAAAGAGCTGCCGACCGTTGACGATGATTTTGCAAAAGACGTCAGCGAGTTCGATACGCTGGAAGCTTATAAAGAGGATATTCGCAAAAATCTGCTGGAATCCCGTGAGAAGGCTGCCCAGGATGAGGTTGAGGCTCAGCTGATCGACCAGCTGGTAGAAAAGCTGCAGGGTGAAATTCCGGAGGCTCTGTACCAGAACAAGATCAACGACGATCTGCGCGACTTCGCATATCGCCTGCAGTCTCAGGGGCTGGACTTCAATACCTACCTGAAGTATACCGGCATGGATCAGAACACGATCCGCGACCACTTCAAGCCTCAGGCTGAGAAGCAGGTCAAGGTTCGCCTGGCTCTTGAAAAGATTGCCGAGCTGGAAGAAATTAAGACCACAGCGGAAGAAATTGAGGCTGAATTCGAAAAGCTCGCCAAGACCTACAGCATGGAAGTCGACAAGGTAAAGAGCTTTATCCCCGAAAAGGATCTGGCTCAGGATCTGGCGGTGGAAAAAGCGGTCGGCATCGTCCGTGACAGCGCAAAGATCACGGAGAAAAAAGATTAATGACAAAGCGCCTTCTGGAGCTTTGACGATACAAATGGATATTCCGCCGCCGATTACCGTGCGAATCGGCGGCGGAAATACAAAGAAAACCCGCATGGAAGAAAGGTGGTTAAGATGAGTTTAGTCCCTTATGTTATTGAACAAACAAATCGCGGTGAACGCTCGTACGACATTTTTTCCCGCTTGTTAAATGATAGAATTGTGATGTTGAATGAAGAGGTCAACAACGTGACGGCAAGTCTCGTGGTTGCGCAGCTTCTGTATTTGGAAGGCCAGGATCCGTCGAAGGATATCAGCCTTTATATCAACAGCCCGGGCGGCTCTGTAACGGCCGGCCTGGCAATCTACGATACCATGCAGTATATCAAGTGCGATGTTTCCACGATCTGCATCGGTATGGCCGCTTCCATGGGCGCGTTCCTGCTGGCTGCCGGTGCAAAAGGCAAACGCTTTGCACTGCCCAACAGCGAAATCATGATCCATCAGCCCAGCGGCGGCGCGCAGGGCCAGGCGACGGATATTATGATCCACGCAGATCACATTATCGCCACGAAAAAGAAGCTCAATGAGATTTTGGCGGAGAAAACCGGGCAGCCTATTGAAGTGATCATGAAGGACACCGAGCGTGATAACTTTATGACCGCAGAACAGGCCGCTGCATACGGTCTGGTTGATAAAGTGATTGCCAAGAGATAACTTCTATGTGAAGCAGGTGATAATAGAATGCCGAATAACGACGATACCAAGGAGAGAGAATTGTGCTGCTCCTTTTGCGGTAAGCCGCAAAGCCAGGCTCGCCGCCTGATCGCCGGTCCGGGTGTTTATATTTGCGACGAGTGCGTGCAGCTTTGCAATTCCATCTTGGAGGATGAGTCGCACTTATCCAACCGAAAAAAGACCTATACGGGCGATACCGGCACGATCCTGCTCAAACCGCAGGAGATCAAAAAGAAGCTGGATGAATATGTAATCGGGCAGGATAAGGCAAAAGTTGCTCTTTCCGTCGCGGTTTACAACCACTATAAACGCGTTTATTACGGCGGCGAGGATGTGGAAATCAGCAAAAGCAATGTGCTTTTGCTGGGCCCCACCGGTGTGGGAAAGACCCTGCTGGCGCAAACGCTTGCAAAACTTCTCGATGTTCCGTTTGCAATTGCCGATGCCACAACGCTGACAGAGGCCGGCTATGTGGGTGAGGATGTGGAAAACATCCTGCTCCGCCTGATTCAGGCCGCCGATTTTGACATTGAACGCGCAGAGAACGGCATTATCTATATCGATGAAATCGATAAGATTGCCAGAAAATCCGAAAACCCTTCCATTACCCGCGACGTCAGCGGCGAGGGTGTTCAGCAGGCTCTGCTGAAGATTCTGGAAGGCTCCGTCTGCAATGTGCCGCCGCAGGGCGGCCGAAAGCATCCGCAGCAGGAATTCCTGCAAATTGATACCTCGAACATCTTGTTTATCTGCGGCGGCGCTTTTGACGGACTGGAGAAAATTATTGAGAGAAGGACAGCCTCTTCCTCGATGGGCTTCGGCGCACAGATCAAGAGCAAAAAAGAATTGGATACGACTGCGTGGATGTCTGAGGTAATCCCTCACGATCTGGTCAAATACGGCCTGATCCCCGAGCTGGTGGGCCGTCTTCCGGTTATTACCGCGCTGAACGGATTGGACGAGGAAGCGCTGGTGCGCATTCTGACCGAGCCGAAAAACTCGCTTGTGAAACAGTATAAGCACCTGTTCCAGCTCGATAAGGTTGATCTTGATTTCCAGCCGGATGCGCTGCGTGAGATCGCCAAAAAGACCATTGAGCGCCAGACCGGTGCGCGCGGACTTCGTTCCATTCTGGAAGAAATCCTCACCCCGCTGATGTACGACGTTCCTTCGGAATATACGGTGGAAAAGGTGATGATTACGCCGGAAGCCGTGAAAAAGGGTACTGCGCCGGAGCTGGTTTATAATGAAAACCGCAAGCCGGTCAAAATTAAAATTTCAAATCCCCAAAAACGCGGGCGCAAGGATACCGCGTCTTAATTCACAGCATAGCTGTTGTTGACAAGGAACAGGAATCTTATCCTTGTTAGCAGCAGCTTTTTTCTTCACTGAAAACTACAGGAGTGAAATATGAGCAAAAAAATCGAGCGACAAACAGAACTACAAACCTTGCCGGTTTTGGCATTGCGCGGGCTGGTTTTGTTTCCCGGTATGATTCTGCAATTTGATGCGGGAAGAAAAAAATCGATTTTGGCCCTGCACGAAGCAATGGAGCAAAATCAGACGATTTTCCTGGTAGCTCAAAGAGATCTCGAAGACAATGATCCGGATTCCGAACAGGTGTTCCAGATTGGCGTCATCGCGAAGATCAAGCAGATTCTTCATCATACGGAGGACGGAGTCCGCCTTCTGGCCGAGGGGATCTGCCGCGCGCGGATAGAAGAGGTTGTCAGCGAAACTCCGTTTTTGACGGTAAAGGCTGCGGTGATGCAAACACCGCCGGCCCGTGTTACCCATAAAACGGAAGCTTTGGTTCGCTATACGCAGAGTCTGTTTGAAAGATACCTGCAGAATTACAAGCGTATTTCGCCCGACATCGTGATCGGTGTTGTGAAAAATAAAAGCTGTGGTCCTCTGGCTGATTATATTGCTTCAAATCTGATGCTGGATTTTGAGCAGAAGCAGGTCATTCTGGAAGAGCTGCACCCGGTTCGCCGGCTGGAAAAGCTGGTGGATATTCTCGAGCACGAGGTTCAGGTACTGGAAATCGAGAATGAGATCACCGAAAAAGCCCGGGAGCAGATGAACCAGAACCAGCGGGATTATTTTCTGCGGGAGCAGATCAAGGCGATTAACTACGAGCTGGGGGAGGACGACAACCCCCAGGAGGAAGCCGAAGAGCTGCGCGAGAGGATTTTACAGCTCGATATGCCGGAAAAGCAGCGCGAAAAGCTGCTGAAGGAATGCGACCGCTTCGGAAAAATGCCGTTTGGCTCGCACGAGGCGAGCGTGATCCGCAATTATCTCGACATTTGCATGGAGCTGCCCTGGAGCACTTCTTCCAAGGAAACGATCGATCTTGCGAAAGCACAGCGCGTTCTGGATAGAGATCATTACGGCCTGAAAAAGGTAAAGGAACGAATTCTGGAAACGCTGGCCGTCCGAAAGCTTGCACCGGACATCAACGGGCAGATCGTTTGCCTTGTGGGCCCGCCCGGCGTCGGCAAAACCTCCATTGCCAAATCCATCGCTAAGGCGATCGGCCGCAAATATGTGCGGGTATCCTTGGGCGGCATCCACGATGAGTCCGATATCATGGGTCACCGGCGCACGTATATCGGTTCCATGCCGGGGCGGATCATGAACGCGGTCAAGCAGGCCGGGGTCAATAACCCCCTGATCCTGCTGGATGAAATCGACAAGCTGAGCAGCAGCTTCCGCGGCGACCCCGCGGCCGCACTGCTTGAAGTGCTGGATTCGGAGCAGAATTCCGCATTTTACGATCACTATATCGATATGCCGTTCGATTTGAGCAAGGTGCTGTTTTTGACAACGGCCAACGATGCCAGCACGATTCCGGAGCCTCTTTTTGACCGCATGGACGTGATTTTTCTTTCGAGTTATACGCATGAGGAAAAATTCCAGATTGCAACAAGACACCTGATTCCCAAGCAGCTGAAAAAGCATGGGATCAGCGCGCAGACTCTTCGGATCACCCCCGCAGCCGTGCGTGACCTGATTGACAGCTACACCCGTGAGGCGGGTGTGCGAAATCTGGAGCGCAACATTGCGGCGATCTGCAGAAAATGCGCGAAGCGGATTGTAGCGGAAACGGGAGAGAGTCTGAAAATCACGGTGAAGCCTTCCGATCTGGAGGGACTGCTCGGCCCACGCCGCTTTAAGCCGGAAAGCCGGAACAAGCTCGACGAGGTCGGTCTTGTGAATGGTTTGGCATGGACCAGTGTCGGCGGCCAGACGATGCCGATTGAGGTCGCTGTGATGGAAGGAAACGGAAAACTGCAGCTGACAGGCTCGCTCGGCAACGTGATGAAGGAATCTGCCCAAACAGCGATCAGCTGCATTCGCTCCAAGGCGGCGCAGTTGGGAATTGACGGGCAGTTCTACAATAAAACGGATATTCACATCCATGTGCCGGAGGGCGCTATCCCGAAGGACGGCCCATCGGCCGGTATCGCGATGGCAACTGCCATTACCTCGGCGCTTTCCCAGATTCCCATCCGCCACGACGTGGCAATGACTGGTGAGATTACGCTGCGCGGCCGGGTGCTGCCGATCGGCGGCCTGAAGGAAAAATCCATGGCCGCTTACCGCAACGGAATCCGTACGGTCATCATTCCGGAGGATAATTTCTCCGACGTATCGGAATTTGACGACGTGGTCAAGGAGAATATCCATTTTGTTCCGGTCAAGAAAATCGATGAGGTGCTTGGCTTGGCGCTGACCAAAAGGCCCCGCCCGCTGCCGCAGGCCAAGGCTGCGGTTCCGGTTGCTGAGCCTGCTGCTAACAATGCAGACCCCGTTGCACAGCCCCAGCCGCCTGTGATACGGGAGCAGCCTCAATGCTAGAGGTGTTGAATTGAGATTTGATAATGCCGCTTTTGAGTTTGCCGCCGGTCGGGTGGAACAGCTTCCGCCCGATGATCTGCCGGAGATTGTTTTCTCCGGCCGGTCGAACGTCGGAAAATCCTCTTTAATCAATAAGCTGGTCAACCGGAAAGCGCTGGCGCGTGTCAGCGCCACGCCCGGCAAGACCGGCACCATCAATTTTTACGGGCTGGCAGACTGCCGGCTTGTGGATTTGCCGGGTTACGGCTACGCGAAGGTTTCGCAGTCTGAAAAGCTGCGGTGGGCCAATCTGGTGGAGGGCTATTTTTCCGCCGGCCGCCGCATCGGGCTGGTGGTGCAGATTGTGGATATGCGCCATAAGCCTACGGCAGACGACCTGCATATGATCGACTTTTTGAGTGCGGGTGGACTTCCCTTTGTGGTGGTCATGACAAAGTGTGATAAGCTCAACAAAGGGGAGCGCGCCGCCCAAATTCAGCTATACGACGACCTGTTTCAAAATCGGGAGCAGGTTCGGCGTCTGCCTTTTTCTTCGGCCAACGGGGAAGGCCTCGACACGCTGAAGGAATGGATTACGGCGGCTTGCGCCGTACAAGAGTAAGGAATACCAAAGGGGGAATTCGACCAATGTATGTTTCCGACCATTTACAAATCAATGAGCAGGGGCATCTGAGCATCGGCGGCTGCGATACCGTGCAGCTGGCGGAGCAATTCGGCACGCCGCTGTATGTCATGGATGAAAACCAGATTCGCAGCAACTGCCGCAGATACCAGAGCTCCTTTGAAAAGCATTATCAGGGCAGAGGAATGACTGTCTATGCCAGCAAGGCCTTTAACTGCAAGGCAATCTGCCGTATGATTGAGGAAGAGGGTCTTGGCCTGGATGTAGCCTCCGGCGGCGAGCTTTACACCGCGATTCAGGCGGGCTTCCCGGCAGAGCGCATCCATTTTCACGGCAACAATAAAACCGAGCAGGAAATCCGCCTGGCTCTGGAGTATGAAATCGGACACTTTATCGCAGATAACCTGACCGAGCTGCAAACGATTGACCGCCTTGCGAAAGAAGCGGGCAAGGTTGCCCATGTTTCCCTGCGCGTAAAGCCGGGCATCGACGCCCATACGCACAGCTTTATCCAAACCGGCCAGATCGATTCCAAATTTGGTTTTGCGCTCGAGACCGGCGAAGCGATGGAAGCCGTCGAGGCCGCACTGAAATATCAGAACATCGACCTCAAAGGCGTTCACTGCCACATCGGTTCTCAGATTTTTGAAAGTTCTCCCTTTGTATTGGCAGCAGAAGTCATGCTGCAGTTTATCGCGGATATCAAAGCGAAAACCGGCATAGAAATAGAAGAGCTGAACCTTGGCGGCGGATTTGGAATCCATTACGCAAAGGACGACGCGCCGTTGCCGTATGATCAGTATATGGAGCTGGTTTCTACCGCCGTATTCCGCAAGTGCGAGGAGCTTGATCTGAAGGTTCCCTTTATCTTCATCGAGCCGGGCCGTTCCATGGTGGGCGAAGCCGGAATCACCCTGTACCATATTGGCGGGATCAAGCATATCCCCGATATCCGTACTTATGTATCCGTAGACGGCGGTATGACGGACAATCCCCGCTATATTTTGTACCAGGCAAAATACACCGCGCTGATTGCGAACAAAGCCAATCAGCCGGCTGAAACCAAGGTAACCATCGCGGGCAAGTGCTGCGAAAGCGGCGACCTGATTCAGGAGGACGCGATGATTCAGGAGCCGCAGGTAGGCGATGTACTGGCAGTACTGTCTACCGGGGCTTACAACTATTCCATGGCATCCAATTATAACCGCAATCCTCGCCCGGCTGTCGTGATGGTAAAGGACGGCAATCCGCGCGTTGTGATTCGGCGCGAGTCTTATGAGGATTTGATTCGTAACGATCTGTAAATCTTCGCCCGGCCATGCCGGTTCGGGGCCTGTTGTCATGCCGTTATCGCTTTCACGCTTTAACGCTTGAACAAGCCGCGCCGGTATGACCTCTAAGGGCGTTTGATGGCTTTTAGAGTACGCATACCGGTTTTAGTATGAAAAAGAAGGATGGAGTATTATGAATTCTAAAATCAAAGACAAAAGCGTAGATCTGCTCTTTCAAGCCGTGTTATCTCTCAAGACCGTCGAAGAATGCTATGACTTTTTCGAGGATCTCTGCACCGTTCCCGAAATCAAGGCAATGTCTCAGCGCCTGACAGTGGCGCATATGCTGCGCAGTAAATGTGTTTACAGCGATATTGTTGCGAAAACAGGTGCGTCCACCGCAACAATCAGCCGCGTGAACCGCTCTTTGAACTACGGCTGCGATGGATATGAGATTGTGTTCAAGCGTCTGGAGGAAAATGGAGACACGGAACAATGAGCTCTTATTCCACCTTCGCACAGTATTATGATGAGCTGACGCAAAATGTCGATTACGCAGAGCGGGCAGAGTATTTCTGCGGGCTTTTGAACAGCCTGCGTCATCCGGCCGGCCTGGTGCTGGATTTGGCCTGCGGCACCGGCAGCCTGACTTTGCAGCTGAAAAAACGAGGGCTGGATGTTTACGGCGCAGACGCTTCTTGTGAGATGCTGTCCGTTGCTCAGCAGAAGGCTGCCGAAGCGGAGCAGGAGATTCTGTTTCTTTGTCAGCCGATGCAGAAGTTGGATCTGTACGGCACGGTGGATACCGTGATCTGTGCGCTGGACAGCATCAATCATTTGACTTCGGAACGGGATGTTCTGGCAGCTTTCCGCAGGGTCTCTCTTTTTCTGAATCCGGGCGGGTATTTTTTGTTCGACATGAACACACTATATAAGCACCGAGAGGTGCTGGCCAATCATATTTTTCTATATGATACGGACCACGTATACTGTGTATGGCAGAATCATTATGAAGAAAAAACGGACAGAGTCGGGATCCATCTGGACTTTTTTGGGAAAGAGGGCGCTCTGTACCGCAGAAGCTCCGAGCATTTCTATGAAAGGGCCTATTCCATAGAAAAAATCGGTGAGCTGTTACATACTGCGGGCTTAACGCTCGCAGCCTGCTACGACGACTGCAGTATGGAGCCGCCCAGGCCGGACAGTGAGCGCGTTGTTGTAGTCGCAAGAAAAGAACCCACATCAGAATCAGAAAAGGAACTTTAAATCTATGGACAGAATTATTCGCTGCATCACCACCGACGGCAGTATTATGGCGTCTGCGGTGGAAACAACCGATATTGTGTACACGGCTCAGCAGATTCACCACACCAGTGCTGTTACAACGGCTGCTTTGGGGCGGCTGCTGTCGGCGGCTTCTTTGATGGGGAATATGCTCAAAAAGAAGGATGCCGTGATCACGCTGAAAATAAAGGGAAACGGCCCTGCGGGCGCTGTGGTGGCAATCGCCGACAGCACCGGGAATTGCCGCGGATATGTCGAGCATCCTGAGGTATCTCTTCCGAATAAGCCGAACGGGAAGCTCGATGTCGGCGCGGCAGTTGGCGCCGACGGTCTTTTGAGCGTTATGCGCGATTTGGGTGAGGGCGAGCCTTACGTTGGTCAGGTTGAACTGGTCAGCGGCGAGATCGGTGAGGATATCAGCCAGTATTTTGCTGTGAGTGAGCAGGTTCCCACCATCTGTGCATTGGGCGTTCTGGTGGATAAGGAGAGCGGGCAGTCTTTGCTTTCCGGCGGTATGCTGGTTCAGGTGCTGCCCGGCGCAGACGGTGCCGCTATCGCAAAGCTGGAGCGCAATGCCGCTTTGCTCGAGCCGGTTACCACCATGCTGGCCAAGGGCATGAGTATGGAAGAAATGTGCCGCCAGGCTCTGGATGGCTTTGAGATGGAAATATTGGACGAGTCGCCGGTCAAGTATGTCTGTACCTGCAGTGCAGACCGCGTGACCCGTGCGCTTTCTACGCTGCACCCGGGGGATATCCGCACCCTCGCGGATGAGAGCGGCAAGATGCAAGCCAAATGCCAGTATTGCGCCAAAACGTACGAGTTTACCCAGGAGCAGCTGAACCAACTAGCGGACTCTGTCGAGAGAGAGCATGGGCAAAAATAGCGTGGAAAAATATCCAACCAAATTTTGAAAAAATTTGAAAATACCTGTTGACAACTGACACAATATATAGTATTATATAACACGTCGCTGATGCACAGATGCACGGCGGCAGCCGAAATGGGAGTATAGCTCAGCTGGTTAGAGCACCTGCCTTACAAGCAGGGGGTCATAGGTTCGAGTCCTATTACTCCCACCATACGGCTCGGTAGTTCAGTTGGTTAGAACGCTAGCCTGTCACGCTAGAGGTCGACG